>Ga0209050_1000388_pt1 | contig 82715 bp, 74 predicted proteins | sample Araplavi_mTSA_r2_FD_184276 | JGI IMG/M metagenome (GOLD analysis project Ga0209050, IMG submission 184276) | Arabidopsis root microbial communities from North Carolina, USA - plate scrape MF_Cvi_mTSA_r2 (SPAdes) (version 2) | ecosystem: Host-associated > Plants > Roots > Endosphere | place: USA...
CACCCGCTGCACCGCCCCCCCCCCCTCCTCCGCCGCCGGAAAACCTCGGCGATCTCAAGCTCTATCGCGTGCCCGAACGCGTGACGGTAAGCCCGCGCGGCCAGAAACAGGTCGCCCTGCTCGCCAAGACCGCCGTCCCCTTCGAGCGGCGCTACCGGCGCGCGGTCTATCCCGGTCAGCAGCTCGATAATGCCCCCAGCGCCATCGTGCTTGTCCTGCGCAACGAGAGCGAGGCCGGGCTGGGTCTCGCACTGCCGTCCGGCAGCACCGCGCTCTATGCCTCCGGGCCGGAGGGCGGCAGGCAGTTGCTGGGCCTCGGCACTCTCACCGACCGCGCCGAGGGTGAAACCTTCCGCCTTTCAGCCGGAACCAGCACCCAGGTTCTCGTTTCGCAGCGCCCGCTGTCGCAAAAGGAAGCCGCGCTCAGCGTGACCAACGCCAATCCTTTCGCCGTCGCCATCGACCTGCCGATCGGTTCCGCCGGTCAGGAGATCAAGGCGGACGGCGAGGCTCTGAAGCGCGTGGACGGCCTAGCCACCTGGTCCCTGACATTGCCGCCGGGCGGCACCGCCGAACTGCGCTACCGGTTCTGATCCTTCGACAAGCTCAGGATGAGCGGTAAGGAAACAGGCTCAGGACAAGCGGCAACCGAAGCCCAACCCGCTCAGCCTGAGCTTGTCGAAGGCCCCACACCAAAAGTAGCCGCCTCAGGACTCGCCAAGATGGATCGCCAGCCAGATCGTCGGGTCGGCGGTGTACGTCACCCGATGCGCCATGCCCGCCGGGATGAGCAGCGCCTCGCCGGTCCCGAGCCGACGCAGGCCCGCGCCGTCCAGTTCCAGTTCCGCCTCGCCCGCCAGCACCAGAACCCACTCGTCCCAGTCCTGCACATAGGGCTGGTCCGGCGGCGTCGTATGGCCATGCGACTCGATCCGCTCGATCCGCACGCCCGGACGAAGCAGCAGATCGTCGAAGCGCTCGCCGTCGAGCGGGCCGGAAAGGAGCGGCAGGAGGCTGAGCACGTCGGTCATATCCGGCGAAAAGTCTAGCGCGCGCCCCCAAGCCTGACAACGCGCGGAACGCCCCCTGGCCCCAGCCCCGGCCATTCCGGATGATCCACCCTTCGTACCGCGCAATTCCATGTACGCCGTTGATGCGGCGTGATATCGTCGGTTCCTGCCGACCATTCGGCCATGGTGGAGGATCGTCATGAAGGCATTGCTTGCCCTGGCTTCGATCACGCTTATGTCCGCCTGCGCCGCGACCCGCCCGATAGAGCCGCATCTGGCTTCGACCGCCACGGATTTCGCGGATGCGCAGACCGTCACCGTGACATTGTCCAACTTCCGCTTCACGCCGCAGGACATTACGCTCGTCGCCGGAAAACCGGTCGTGCTGGTGCTGGACGATACCGCCACCGGCAGCCACGACTTCACCGCGCCGGAATTCTTCGCCGCCGCCACGATCACCCCGCAGGACGCCGCCCTCGTGGCCGGAGGACAGATCGCGCTTGCCGGCGGGCAACAGGTCTCGCTTCATCTCGTTCCGGCAGCGGGCGACTACAAGCTGGTCTGCACCCATTTCGGCCACGCCGCACTTGGCATGACCGGCAGCATCAAGGTTCACTGAAACAGGGGGAAACGCACGGCATGACGGTCTCCACGGATGCGATACTGGAGGTGATAGCGGAAGAATCCGGCCTCGATGCCGCCGCCCTGCGCCCGGATGCGACGTTCGAACAACTCGACATCGGCTCGCTCGACGTGGCGAGCACGCTCTTCGCCATCGAGGACAAGTTCGGCGTGGCGATCGATCCCGATCAGTTGAACCCCGCCTCGACGATCGCCGAATTCGTGAACCTCGTCCGGCAACTGGCGCCTTCATGAGCCGAAAGGTCGTCCTGACCGGCTTCGGCTGCGTCAGCGGCCTGGGGATCGGCCTTGCGGAAACATGGCGAAGGCTCGCCGCAGGCGAAGGCGCGATCCGCCCGCTGCTGCGCGAACCGCCACCGGACCACCCCGCCCGGCGCATCGACGGCCCCGCCGCCTGCGTCGATGCCGGCGCCTGCCGCGCCGCACTCGCCGCCGAGGACTTGCGGCCGATGGGCCAGCTCGACCCGCTTTCGCTCTATGCCCTGACGGCGGGACTGGAAGCCGTCGAGACTGCTGGTCTGCGCGGCCACGCCTCGCTGGAGCGCCGCACCGCGATTCTCATCGGCTGCGGCAGCGGCGGCAATGCGACGATCGACCAGGCTTTCGAGCGCCTCTACGCCCGCGAACTGGCGAAAGTGCACCCCCAGACGATCCCCTCCTCGATGATGTCCGCCCCGGCCAGCCATCTCGCCCTGTTGCTTGGCTGTCACGGCCCGACCTTCGTGATCTCCAGCGCCTGCGCCTCTTCCGCCCATGCCCTTGGCGAAGCGATGCACATGATCCGCTCCGGACGGGTGGACGTGGCGCTGGCGGGCGGAAGCGAGGCCTGCCTGACGCTGGGATCGTGGGTCGCGTGGAACGCAGTGGGGGTCATGGCCGAGGATACCTGCCGCCCCTTCTCGCAGGGGCGCAAGGGCATGGTGCTGGGCGAAGGCGCGGCAATGGTCGTTCTGGAAAGCGAGGACCATGCGAGAACGCGCGGGGCGAAAGTGCTCGGCGAACTGGCGGGCTACGGCAGCAGCAGCGACGCCGCCGACATGACCGCCCCCGATCTCCAAGGCATCACCGCCACCATCCGCATGGCCCACGAAGACGCAGGTCTTGCGCCCGAGGAACCGGCGCTGATCTCCACCCACGGCACCGGCACCCGGATCAACGATCCGGTCGAGGCCGCCGCGCTGCGCGCGGTCTATGGCCCCGCCTTGTCCGGCCATACGGTGATCGCCACCAAGTCCGCCCACGGCCACCTGATCGGCGCAACTGCCGCCATGGAGTTCGTTCTCGGCATGGAAGCCCTCGCGCGCGGCGTCGCGCCGCCGGTGTTGAACCATCTCGGCCCCGATCCGGAATGCGACCTGCCGCTCGCGCTCCGGCCCGAGCCGATCGACCACCGGGTGCTGGTCTCCAACAGCTTCGCGTTCGGCGGGCTCAATGCCGTGCTGATCGGCAGGATCGCGCCGTGACCGCAACCGCGCATATCAATGCCATCGGCACGGCAGTCCCGCCGCATCAGGTCCACGACGCCTTCGTCGCTTTCGTGCGTGCCTCGCTGCAAGACCCCGCCCATGCGCGGCTGTTCGACCGCATGGTGGCGCGTTCCGGGATCGAGCGGCGCTTTTCCTTCATCGAACCGGAAGTGCTGCCAGACGGCCGCATCACCGATCGCGACCGTTTCTATGGGCTGGGCGACTGGCCTTCGACTGCCGCGCGCATGGCCCGCTACGAGCGCGACGCCCCGACCCTCGCCCTGCAAGCCGTGCGCGCCCTCAACCCCGATATCGCCGCCGAGGGCGTGACCCACCTCGTCCTCGCCTCCTGTACCGGCTTCGTCGCGCCGGGGCTGGACCAGATCCTGGTGGCCGAGGCCGGGCTCGATCCCGGCGTGGAGCGGACCGTCGTGGGCTTCATGGGCTGCTATGCGGCGGTCAATGCCCTGCGCCTTGCCCACCACATGGTCCGCTCCGAACCGGACGCGCGGGTGCTGGTGGTCAATCTCGAACTTTGCACGATCCACTTCCAGCGCACGCAGGATCTGGAGAAGCTGCTGTCGATGCTGCTGTTCGGAGACGGCGCCGCCGCCGCGCTCGTTACGGCCGAGCCGAGAGGCATCGCGCTCACCGATTTCCGCGCCGCCGCCATCCCCGGCTCGGTCGAGGCGATCACCTGGCGGATCGGCGATCAGGGCTTCGACATGCACCTCGACGGCCAGGTGCCAAGCCTCATCGCCCATGCCCTGCGCGCCGAGAGCAGCCGTAACGACGACCGGGGAATCTTTCGCGGCCTGTCTCCGGCGGACTACGATCTCTGGGCGGTCCATGCCGGAGGGCGCACGATCCTAGACGCTGTGGACCGCGCGCTGGACCTGCCCGTCGAGGCGCTCCACCCTTCGCGCGAAGTGCTGCGCCGCTACGGCAACATGTCCTCGGCCACGCTGATGTTCGTGCTGGCGGCGATGATCGAGGAACATGCGGGGATAGAGGGCCGGAACGGCATGGCCATGGCTTTCGGCCCCGGCCTCGCGGCGGAAACTTTCCGCTTCAGACTGGTCTAGCCGCCATGCCCGACTTCCGCCGCCGCTCCCACGAACCGGAATGGATGGACGGCGACGCCGTGACTCCGCAGGAATTCGCCGCCTGCATCGAGGATCTCGCGAAAGTGAACACCCTCACGCTGGCGAGACCGCCCACCATGGCCTTTCTGGACCGCGCCTTCGCCGCGACGCCGCCGGAGCGGAGGCTCACCGTGGTCGATGTCGGCTTCGGCGCGGGCGACATGCTGCGCGCGCTCGCCTGTCGGGCACGGAAACGGGGCCGGGCGGTGCGGCTCATCGGCTTCGACATCAATCCGCGCAGCGCGCCCGTCGCGCGGCGCCTCACACCACCGGAACTGGAAATCGACTACCGCACCGGTGACGCTTTCGCGATGGCCCCGGACGAGCCGGTAGACCTCGTGGTGAGTTCGCTGGTCACGCATCACATGTCCGACGCCGGGATCGTGGAATTCCTGCAATGGATGGAGCGCAAGGCCGCGCTCGGCTGGTTCGTCAACGACCTCCACCGCCACCGCTTCGCCTACCACGGCTTTGTGCTGCTCTCGGCGGCGATGCGCTGGCATCCGTTCGTGCGGCATGACGGCCCGCTCTCCATCGCCCGCGCTTTTCGCCGCCACGACTGGCACGCGTTCCTCACCCGCGCCGACCTTCTCGATGTTGCCCAAATCCGCTGGCGCTTCCCGTTCCGCTACTGCGTGGAACGGACGAAGTGGTAGCGCCGGTGGCGATAGTGGGTGGCGGCCTCGCCGGGGCTTCCACCGCGCTCCGGCTGGCCCGCGCCGGGATAGCCGCAACCCTGTTCGAGCGGCAAGCCACGGCCCACCACAAGGTCTGCGGCGAGTTCCTCTCGGTGGAGGCCCAGCGGGACCTTCGCGACATGGCCTTCGAGCCGCTGCGGCTGGGCGCCGTGCCGATCGACCGGGTGCGGATCGTCAGCGGCCGGAAAAGCGTGGAATCCCGTCTGCCCTTTACCGCGCTGGGAATCAGCCGGGAAGTGCTGGACGAGGCTCTGCTCGACGCCGCCGCCGCTGCCGGAGCAAAGATCCGGCGCGGCGTGCGGGTCACGGCCATCGAGGATCACGGCATCCGGACCAGCGAAGGCGAGTGCCAAGCAGAAACGGTGTTCCTCGCCACCGGCAAACACGACTTGCGGGGCGCTGGACGCCCCGACGCCAACGGACGAGGCGAGCATCTCTGCTTCAAGATGCACTGGCGCATCCCGGCTGGGCAGGACGAGGAACTCGGTTCCGCCGTCGAACTCGTGCTGTTCGACGGCGGCTATCTCGGCATCCAGCGCGTGTCGGCGCGGGTCATGAACTTCTGCGTGCTGGTCCGGCGCGCGCGTTTCGGCGGGTCATGGACCGGCTTGCTCGAAAACCTCACGCGCGACGATCACGTCGCCCGGCGGCTGGACGGCGCCCGCGAATTGCTGGACCGCCCGGCCTCCATCGCGGGCCTGCCCTATGGCTACGTCCATCGCGCGAGGGACGACCGCGAGAACCTGTTCCGCCTCGGCGATCAGGCCGCGCTCACTGCGCCGCTCACCGGAGACGGCATGGCCATAGCCTTGCGCAGCGCGGCGCTGGCGGTCGATTGCCATCGCTCCGGTCTCGCGCCGACCGACTATACCCGCCTGCTCCACCGCGCGATCGGCGGGCAAGTGCGCAAGGCCATGCTGCTCCATCGCAGTACCGGCTTGCCGGTGCTGCCGCTGGCGCTCGGTCTGCTAGGGTTCTGGCCGTCGTTGCTGGGCCGACTGGCTGCGGCGACGCGGCTGCCGCAAGCCACGGAACCTGCCTGACCGAAGTGGCAGGTCAAGCCGCACCGCGCCTTTGCTAGGGTTGCTGGCCAAGGGCTTGCTCTGTCCGCAGAGCCTCAGGCCGCACAGCATGGAGAAGGAACACCGATGGCGAACGTGGCAATCACCGGAGCAGGGCGCGGCATCGCACTCGAACTCGTCAAGCTGCACCTTGCCAAGGGCGACCGCATCTTCGCGCTCCTGCGCAATCCGGACAGTGCCGAGGTCCTGAAAGACATTGCCGAAGGATCGGGCGGGCTGGTGACGCTCCACGCCATGGACGTCGCCGACGATGCTTCGGTAAAGGCGGGGGCGGCGGACACCGGAACCGCTGCCGTGGATGTGCTCTACAATGTCGCGGGCGTTGCCGGCAACGCAGCTTCGGAACTGGAAAGCGCGGACTTCGCGGACTGGCTCGATGTGTTCAACATCAACGTCAACGGCCCGATGCGCGTGTTCCAGGCTTTCCTGCCGCGCCTGAAGTCCGGCGCGAAAGTAGTGAGCTTCGGCAGCCAGGTCGGTGCCTCGACCTGGCCTTATACCGGCTACGAGGCCTGTTCGGCTTCGAAGGCGGCCCTGCACCGCCTCATGATTTCCGTCGCGCTCGGCACGAAGGACCGCGGCATCATCGCGATCAGCGTCCATCCGGGCTGGGTCCAGACCGACATGGGCGGCGCCGAAGCCGATCTCACCCCGCAGGAAAGCGCCGAAGGCATCGTCGCGCTGACGGATGGGCTGACGCCGGACATGTCGGGCGGCTTCTACAAGTGGAACGGCGAGCCCCACGCCTGGTAGGGAAAGCTCAGGCCAGCCCCTCCAGCCAGCCGCGCGTGGCATCCAGCACCGCCTTGGCCCGCAAGACGGGATGGGAAAATGCCTCCCGCAGCGCGGCGGAACGCAGTTCGATGGACAGCGGCACGTCGCGCGGCAGCGCTTCCAGCAAGGCGGCCAAGGGCAGCGCTCCCTCTCCGCACTGCTCGCGCAAGTCCACCGCATCGGCAATCACGGCGGCGAAATCCGCAGGATCAGGCCGCTCCGCGCGTGCATCGCAGAACTGGGCATAAGGCAGAAGCGCCGGATCGACGGCGGCAATCTCCGCCAAACCGGTGCCCGAACGGTCGACATGAATCGGATCGACCAGCAAGGCCGCCAGTGGATGATCCACCTGCCCGATCATTTTCAGCGCCTGCTTCAGGTTCTTCACCTCGGTGAAAATACCGAATTCCAGCGCCACGCGCATGCCCGAACCCTCCGCGTGACGGCAGAGCGCGGCAAGTTTCTCTGCCGCCCGACCCCGATCGGGGTCGGACGAGACGCAGAGCACATGGCCCGCGCCGAGATCCGCGCCCACGTCGATCACCTTGCGATGGTCGTCGAGCGCGGAATCCGGCTTGATCCAAACCACTTCCACATCGAGCACCGGTATCCCGGTGCGGGCCAGCGCCGCGCGGGTCTCGCGGGTGTGCTGCGCGGTCCATTCCGCCGGGTCGATCCAGAGACCGACCGCATCGAACCCCGTCGCCGCGCCCGCCTCCACCACGTCCACCGCGCCGAACTCGGGCAGCACGCCCGAGGCGAGCGAAAGTCTGTGCGCCATGGTCCGCCCTACATCTGCGGTTCGGGCAGCGAGGCATCGTCCTGCAAATACCAGTTCAGCCATTCGTGGAAGTACTGGTTGCCCCTTTCGTTGCGACCGAAGGTAAGCTCGTCATGCGCCCCGGATTCGAGACCTTTCTGGATTTCCAGCCCGATGACGTAATCCTCCTGATAGGTCACGTCGCGGAAAAAGTTCATTGCCGCTTCCGCCTTCTCGCGGTCTGCCTCGTCACGGACGGGATCGCGGCGCAGATAGTTCAGCACGGTGCGGTTGCGGTCAGGCGTGGGTCCGGGGAAGAGTTGGGCGACCTGGGTGATTTCCGGCGCGATGAAGATCGAAACGTTGGGGAAGAAGATGCGCACGAAATCGTAGCCGTAGTTCTCCTGAAGCCCCCATTCCGCGCGCGGGACGTCCTTCAGCTGCTCGGCAATCGAGTGCTGCGGAAAGCCGATGCGGATGTTCGGGCCGAACCCCTCGTAATGCGTGCAGTTGGACGGCGTGCGCGGGAAGATCGTTTCCGGATGGAGCGACTGGAAGTGATAGCCTTCGAGATAGCCATCGAAGGCGATTTTCCAGTTCGCGCCCTCGATTGTGCGGTTGCCCAGATAGGTCCAGTCCGCGAAGTCCAGCGCCTCGAAATCCTCCAGAAACCCGCGAAAGTGATGGTGGAGGTCGATCGGCGCATTGGGCGTCAGGCAGACGAAGATCATCCCCGCACGCTCCTCGCAGGGAAGCTGGCGCAGGCCCATCTCGGCCTTGTCCACCTGTCCGAAGGTGCTCGCCTCCGAAATACCCAGCAGGCGGCCATCCGTCGCGTATGTCCAAGCGTGGTACTTGCAGGTGAAACGGGAGCAATTGCCGTGCCCTTCGGCCGCAACCGGCGCGCCGCGATGCGAGCAGACGTTCAGGAACGCGCGGGCCTGCCCCTGCTTGTCCCGCGTTATCAGCACCGGCAGCCCGACGGCTTCCATCGCCTTGTAATCGCCGGGATTGGGCATTTCTGCGGTGAAGGCCAGCATCAGCGGCACGCGCTTGAACACCAGCTCCATCTCGGCGTTGAACTGATCCCTGTCGGTATAGCTTGCGGTAGGGACTTTGAACGTCCGCTCGGTCTGGAAAGTCTTCCTGTTCTCGACATAGTCGAGCATGATCTCGGCGACGTCGCCCATGTGCTGCACGCGGTCCACTCGTTCCTCTCCCGCATCGTTATCGCCTGCGATCCTGTGCCCGTGCGTCAATGGCGGCAACCTGCGCAAGGTGATAGGTGCATGCCTTAGCTTGGTACTTTGGCCAGTTGGCCGCGATCTTCGGCAAGGGCAGTCATCGGCGATGATGGAGAGGAACGATCCCCCCTGGGCGTGGCTGGAAACGCCGCCACCGCACCTTGCCGCCTATGCCGGAACCGGCCTGTGGGACGAACGCACGATCGCCCAGCAGGCACAGGCGCTGGCCGAGGCGGCCCCCGATTTCGTGGCGCTGATCGACGGCGAAGTCACCATGACGCGCGCGCAGGCGCTGACCGATGCGGAGGCGCTTTCGGCCGCGCTTCACGCGCGCGGGCTGCGGCCCGGCGATGTGCTGGCCTTTCAGGTGCCCAACCGGCGCGAGGCGATGGTCATCAATCTGGCCGCCGCGATGGCCGGGCTGGTGGTCAATCCCATCGTGCCGATCTACCGCGACCGGGAAGTGGCGCAGATGCTGGCCGATTGCCGCGCCGCCGCGCTGTTCGTGCCCGCCACGTTCCGCAAGTTCGACTATGCCGCGATGGCCGCGCGGATCGCCGCCGACCTGCCCGATTTGCGGCATGTCTTCACTGTGCGTGGAGAAGGCGACGACGACTACGCCGCACTCGTCGCGGAAGGACGCGACCTTGCTTTCGTCCGCCCCGCCGTCGATCCGCTGGGCGTGAAGATGGTGCTCTACACCTCCGGCACGACAGGCAAGCCCAAGGGCGTTCTGCACAGCCACGTCTCCATCGCTCGCATCCTGCGGGAAAGCGCAGCGCACTGGGGCCTTGCCCCCGGAGAGGCGACGCTAATGCCCTCGCCCGTCACCCACGTTTCGGGGTATGCCAATGGGCTGGAGGCGCCCTTCGTCTGCGGCACCCGTACCGTGCTGATGGAAAGCTGGAACGCGGCCGAGGCGCTGGCCCTGATCGACCGGCACGCGCTGGTCGGCACGGTCGCCGCCACGCCCTTTCTGGTGGAACTGGCGGCGGCGGCGCGCGCGGCGGGCAATCCGCTGCCCAGTTTACGCTTCTTCGCCTGCGGCGGCGCGGCGGTGCCGGCGGACCTGATCCCCGCCGCCAACGCCGCCTTCGCCCAGTGCCGCGCCTTCCGCGTATTCGGCGCATCCGAAGTGCCGCTAGTGACTTTCGGCTGGCCGCGTGACGAGGCGCTTGCCGCCGTCACCGACGGCAAAGTGGTCGATTACGAAGTGCGGATCGTCGACGGCGAGGACCGCGACGTGCCCGATGGCCGGGAAGGCGAGATTCTCGCGCGCGGGCCGGGCATGTTGTTGGGCTATGCCGACGAAGGGCAAACGGGCGAGGCGATCACTGCGGACGGTTTCTTCCGCACCGGAGACCTTGGCGTGCGCTCAGCCGAAGGGGCGATCACCGTGACGGGCCGAAAGAAGGACCTGATCATCCGGGGCGGCGAAAATATCTCCGCCAAGGAGATCGAGGATGTGCTTCACGGCCATCCGCTGGTGCGGGAGGCCGCCGTGGTCGCCATGCCCCATGCGCGATTGGGCGAGGGTGTCTGCGCTTATGTGATCGCGATTGGGACGGTGTCGGGCGAAGACCTGGCTGCCCATGTCGCGGTGAGCGGGCTGGCCAGGCAGAAGATCCCGGAACGGTTCGAGTTCCGGGAGGACTTGCCCCGCACCGCCTCGGGCAAAGTGCGCAAGGACCTGCTTCGCGAGGATGTGCGGAAGATCGCGTCGTCCCGGACTTGATCCGGGACCGCTGGCAAGTCTTCAGGCGCACCCGATGCAATAGAAGGACCCGCCGATGGGTGGGCTGTTCGCGGCCAGCGATCCCGGATCAAGTCCGGGATGACGAAGCGATGGCCGCGTCGATCTCGCTCTTCATCGGATTACGCCGCAGAGTGAGGCCGCCGTTCACTTGCAGGTTCTCGCCGGTCATGAAGCATTCGTCGCTGGCCAGCCAGACGGCGGCGGCGGCGATATCGTCCGAAGTGCCGATGCGGCCCAGCGGATAGCCCGCCAGGAACGCATCGAAAAGCCCGGGCACTTGCTTGGCATCCGCCGTCATCGGCGTATCGGTCAGGCCCGGAGAGATCGAGTTCGCCCGCACCCCCTCGCGCCCGAATTCGTTGGCCACGCAGCGGATCACATGGTCCGTCCCCGCCTTGGTGCCCATGTAGGCGGCGTGATCGTCCAGCATGATCGTCGCGGTGGCCGAACTGATCTGGATGATCGAGCCGCCCTGCCCGCCCCGACTGCGCGCCATGCGCCGCAGCATGGACTGGAAGAAGTGAAACGGGCCGACGTACTGCAGCATCGTCATCACCATCACGTCTTCGTGCGTGGTGTCGAGGAACGGCTTCAGCAGCCCCCAGCCGGTGGCATTGAGGGCAATGTCGATGCCGCCCAGTTTCGCCGCGCCCGCTTCCGCCAGCGATTCCACGCTGCCTTCGTCGGTGAGGTCGCACGGCGCCCATTCGCAGCCCTGTTCTGCGGCAAAGTCGGCCAGAACCGCTTCCTTGCGCCCCGATACCAGCACCCGCGCGCCTTCGGCCAGAAAGCGCCGGGCGATGTGCTGGCCCATGTTGTCCACGCTGCTCGCGCCCAGAATCACGGCGCGCTTGCCTTGCAGTCGTCCCATCATCGTCTCCCGTCTTTATCGGAAGGGCGTACCACGCCGACGGATGCGCCGTTCCTGACCAAAATAGGAGTGGCCCCCGCGACTTCGACCGGCGACAACCGACCCGGAAAACAACGCGCGAAGGCAGAGGAACAGGCAGCCATGGATCTTGGACTGAAGGGCAGGAAAGTCATTCTCACCGGCGGCAGCCGCGGCATCGGCCGCGCCGCGCTGGAGGTCTTCGCCGCGGAAGGCTGCGACATCGCGTTCTTCTCGCGCAATGCCGAACAAGTGGCCGAAACCGTGGACTCGCTGGCGCGCCACGGCAGCCTCGTGATCGGCGAGGCGCTCGACATGCTGGACCACGGCGCTTACGTCGAATGGCTGAAATCCGCCGCCGACAGGCTGGGCGGCTGCGACATTTTCGTCCCCGGCGCCAGCGCCTCCGGCTCCGGCGCGACCGGCGACTGGGAAGCCTGCTTCGCCGCCGATATCAAGGGCACCGTGCTCGGCTGCGAGACCTTGCTGCCTTACCTCGAAAAGTCCGGGTCCGGCGCGATCGTCATCATGGCCTCCACGGCGGGCACCGAGACTTTCATCGTGCCGCAGGCCTTCAACGCCATGAAGGCAGCGCTGATCGCCTATTCGGGGCAGCTCAGCCAGATGGTCGGCCCGCAGGGCATCCGCGTGAACTGCGTTTCGCCCGGTCCGATCAAGTTCCCCGGCGGCAATTGGGAAGCGATCGGCGCGGCCATGCCCGAACTCTATCAGGCGACCGAGGCCGCCTTCGCGCTCGGCCGTTGGGGCGGCCCGGAAGAAGTGGCCCGCACCATCGTGTTCCTGGCCAGCGCGGCCTCTTCCTACACGACCGGCACCAACGTGGTGGTCGACGGCGGCTACACCAAGCGCGTGCAGTTCTGAAATTCATCCTCCGGCATGAAGCTGGCGGCGGCCCTCCGGGACCGCCGCCTTTTTTTTTTTTGACGCCGATCTGCGCACCGCCCCGCCTGTACCTGTGCAAATTGTCAGTTCGGGTATCAGTCGAATTCGTAGCATAGTGATGCAGTAAAGTCGGCTACACGAATAGTCGGGGAGAGGGAGGAAACCATGGCATCCGCACGTCGTCGCGGAGCGTTGCTTGTCGCACTTTCGACAAGCGCGCTCACTTGCATCATTTCTCCGGCCAATGCCCAGAGCGAGGCACCGATACCGGCCCCCGCCCCGCAACAGGCCACGATCGATACCACGGAAATCATCGTCACTGCCCGCAGACGTTCGGAAACGCTGCAATCCACGCCGGTCGCCATCACTGCCGTCAACGCGGCGATGCTGGAGAACAAGGCCTCCGTGAACATCGGCGACCTGCAAGGCACGGCGCCGGGCTTGCTCATCACCCAGCAGAATTCGGGCGCGCAGGCGGCGAACATCTCGATCCGCGGCCTGACTTATGCCGATATCGAGAAGTCCCAGACGCCGACCGTGGGCGTCGTCGTCGACGGCGTGACCATCGGCACCAATACCGGCCAGCTCCAGGACGCCTTCGACATCGCCCAGATCGAGGTCCTGCGCGGCCCGCAGGGCACCCTGTTCGGTGCCAACACGATCGGCGGCGTCATCAACATCACCCGCACCAAGCCGACCATGGAACCCGGCGTGAAGGCCGAGTTCACTTATGGCCGCTGGAACACCTGGGCGGGCAAGGCCATCGTCAACTACGGCGACGGCGAGACCTGGGGCATCAAGGGCTGGTACTTCCACAACGAGTCCGATGGCTTCTATCGCAACGCCATCCGCGGCACCCGTGCGGGCGGCAGCAAGGGCGACAGCTACGGCGCCAGCCTGCTGTTCGAGCCGACCGGCAGCGGTTTCGACGCCCAGCTCAGCGTCGAGAACGTGGTCCAGAGCTTCGAGCCGGTCGTCAGCAATCTCACCAACAGCACCGAGATGTTCTGCGGGCTGATCCCCGCCAACGAGTGCAACCGCAACAACACCAGCGACCTCTACACGGTATTCACGCTTCCGGCGCGGAGCAAGTACCGCGCCCCCAATGCCACCTTGCAGATGAACTACGATGCGGGACCGGTCAAACTCAGTTCCATCACCGGCTGGCGGCACAGCAAGGAAAAGCAGACGCAGGACTTCGACGGTTCCTCGACCGACCTCTACTATGTCGACCGCCGCCAGAAGTACACGCAGTGGAGCCAGGAACTGCGCGCCGCCGGAAACCTCTTCACCGGGTTCGACTACGTGGTCGGTGCCTATTACTTCCACTCGAAGTACGACCTGACCCAATGGACGCGCTTCTTCGGCTTCGATCCCTCGGTTCCGCCGATGGAGTTCGACCAGAATCCGCAGACCAATGTGGGCAAGACCACCAGTTACGCCTTCTTCGGAGACTTCAACTGGGCCTTTGCCGACAAGTGGCGCCTCTCGTTCGGCGGTCGCTGGTCGCACGACAACAAGAAGCTGACCAACAGCTTCGCCCAGACCGGACTGATCGGTTCGGGCGATGCCAACTTCACCAAGTTCACCCCAAAGGTCGGCATCGACTATCGTCCTAACAACGACGTGATGCTCTATGCCAGCTGGTCGCGCGGCTACCGCTCCGGCGGCTTCAGCCCTCGCGCCGCTACCGCCCTGACCGCCGGGACGCCGTTCCAGCCCGAGACCGTGGACGCCTACGAAATCGGCGCCAAGCTCGCTGCGTTCAACAAGAAGCTGGAAATCAATCTCGCCGGCTACATCTCCGACTACAAGGACATGCAGCAGAACCTGACCGTCCCCGGCGGTCCGCTCGGCAACCAGACCATCACCGGCAACGTACCGGGCGGCGCGATCATCAAGGGCATCGAGATGGACGCCACGCTGCGCATCACACCGCAGCTGACGATCACCGCCTCGTCCGCCTACATGAAGTCGCACTTCCGCAACTTCGTGACCGACGGCGTCTACAATACGCAGATCGTCCCCTTCGACTATTCGGCGAACCGGCTGATCTATGCCCCCAAGTTCACCGGCTCTGTCAATGCGGACTACACCGTGCCGACCAGCTTCGGCAAAGTCGTGGCCACGGCGGGCTGGCGTCATATCAGCCCCTATGATGAGCAGATCTCGCTGGGGCCGCTCACGCCCGAAACGGATGCCTCCGGCACCGTCACCGGCGTCGTGGTCAATGGCAACGACCCGCGCGTGCGCACGACCACGCAGGATCTCGTCGATGCCAGCATGACGGTGAACTTCGATATCGGCGACAAGGAAGCCTACGTGCGTCTGTTCGGTCGCAATCTCCTCAACGAAAAGACGACCACGCATGCCTTTACCGTCGCCGGGCTGTTCTCGTTCGGCATGGCGCTCGAACCGCGCACGTATGGCGCCACGGTCGGCGTGAAGTTCTAAGTAAAGAAGGATTGAGAAGCATGGGTCGTCTGGAAGGCAAGATCACGCTGGTTACCGGCGCCGGGAACGAACGCGGCCTCGGCGCCGCCACCGCGCGGCGCTTCGCGGAGGAAGGCGCCTTCGTCTACCTGACCGATCTCGATGCGGACGGCGCGGAAAAGGTCGCCGCCGCGATCCGCGAGGCGGGCGGCCAGGCTGAGGCGCTGGCGCAGGACGTAACCAGCGAGGCAGGCTGGGACACGCTGTTCCAGACGATCGAAAAGGGCCACGGCCGGATCGACGTGCTGGTGAACAATGCCGGCATCGCCGTACTCAAGCCGCTGACCGCGCTTTCCCTCGCCGACTGGGAAAAGCAGAACAAGGTCAATCTCGACAGCGTGTTCCTCGGCACGCGGCGGGCGGTGGAACTGATGCGCAAGGTCGGCAGCGGCGGGTCTATCGTCAATCTCTCATCGATCGGCGGCCTCGTCGGCGTACCGATGTGCGGGGCCTATGGCGCGGCCAAGGGCGGGGTGCGGATCTTCTCCAAGGTGGTCGCGATGGAATGCGCGGCGGAGGGCATCCGCTGCAACTCAGTCCACCCCGGCATGATCGAGACCGCCATGCAGGACGTCGCCCGCAGCGACAATCCGGAAGGCTTCAAGGAGATCGTCGCCTCGATCCCGATGAAGCGCATGGGGCATCCGCTGGACATCGCCAACATGATCCTGTTCCTCGCCAGCGACGAGGCGAACTACATCACCGGCGGGGAATTCACGGTGGACGGCGGTGTGACGGCGATGTGAAGGGCTACGTCGTCCCGGATCCGATCCGGGACGACTAACAGGTCAGACCAGCACCACCACCTTGCCGATATTCTTCCCGGTCAGCATCCGCTCGTAAGCATCGAGCACGTTCTCGATCCCCTGCGTCTCGTCGAACCGCACCGTAAGCTTCCCTTCATCGAGCCATGCCCGCAATTGCGGCAGGAACTCCGCCCCGCGTTCGAGGAAGTCGGGGATGAAGAACCCCTCCACCCGCAGCCTCCGCATCAGAATCTGGTCGAAGCGCGCCGGTCCCGGCATCGGCGCGTCGCTGTCGTAACCCGCCACCATGCCGCAGATCGCCACGCGGCCGTAATACGCCATGTTCGGCAGCACCGCATCGAGGATCGGCCCGCCGACATTGTCGAAGAACGCCCCGATCCCACCCTCGCAAGCCGACAGCCGCGCCTCGACATCCTCGCTGCGATAGTCGATCGCCATGTCCACGCCGAGGTCATCCAGCAGATAGCGGCATTTCTCAGCCCCCCCGGCGATGCCGACGACGCGCGCGCCGAGATTGCGCCCGACCTGACAGGCCAGACTCCCCGTCGCCCCCGCCGCCGCCGAGACTGCCAGCCATTCGCCGGGCCGCACCGCCGCCACTTCCTTCACGCCGACATAGGCGGTCCAGGCGTTCATCCCCAGCGCACCGAAATGCTGGCGCGGATCGCCGACGCTCTCGTCCACCGCCTCCAGCCCGGCCAGCGCGGGCACGACCACCGCCTGCTCCGCCCATTGCCCGAAACCGCGCACCAGCGTGCCGACCGGAAAGGCCGGATCGCGCGTCTCGCTGACCCGGCCGAGCACCAGTCCGACCATCTTCGCGCCAAGCGGCAAGGGCGGCTGATAGCCATCGGCGCGCGGGCTCATCCACATGCGGGTCCCCGCATCCATCGAGAGCCACTCGGCGGCGATGCGCACTTCGCCCTCGCCCAGCGGCGCCGGGGCTTCCTCGCAAAGGCTGAGAAAACGGCCAAAATCCGAATTGCCTTCAGGATGGCGGTCGAGCCGCCAGAAACGGTTGCCGGTCAAATGCAGTCTCCCAGTGACCGCGCAACGTCACCCGCCCGCACCCCCTCGCCACCTGACCAAACAGCTAGGGCTATCCGTTTGCACAGGCCCTCGCCCGCGCCCGAAGTTCTACCAAGGCGGGAACAAAGAAAACATGCGGGAGGCCTTGAAATGCGATTCTCGAAATCCGCTCTGCTCACGTCGACCATGCTGACGATGACGCTCCTTTCCCTTCCCGCAGCCGCGCAGGAAGCGGCGGCGCCGCTGCCCCAGGAACAGCCCCCACAGGACGAGGCCGCGACCGGCGGCATCAAGGAAATCATCGTCACCGCCCGCAAGCGGCAGGAAACCGCGCAGGACGTGCCCGTCGCCGTCACCGCGATTTCCGCCGAGCAGATCGCCTCGCGCGACATCACCAGCGTCGAGAAGATCGCCGCGATCGCCCCGCAGTTCAACGTCGGCCGCGCCTCCAACGGTTCCGGCGCGCAGCTGACCCTGCGCGGCATCGGCTCGTCCTCGACTTCAATCGGCATCGAGCAGTCGGTCGCGGTCGTCGTGGACGGCGCCTATTACGGCCAAGGGCGTGTGATCCAGGAAGGCTTCTTCGACCTCGCCCGCGTCGAAGTGCTGAAAGGGCCCCAGGCGCTGTTCTTCGGCAAGAACGCGACCGCGGGGGTCATCTCCATCACCACCGCCGACCCTACGCCGACCCCGGAATTCCAGATCAAGGGCGGCTACGAGTTCCGCAGCCAGCAATGGCGCGTCGAAGGCTATGCCTCGATGCCGCTGACCGAAACGCTCGGCATCCGGTTGGCCGCGCGCTATTCGAAGATGGAGGGCGGCTACTACCGCAACGTCGCCGACGACATCGTCTATACCGAAGTGGATTCCGCCAGCGTGCTCGCGGGCGGCAACGGCGATCCCACCTCGCATATCGCCGCACCCGCCGCGCACAAGGCGCCGGGCGAGGAGGAATTCCTCGCGCGCGGCACCCTGAAATGGGAACCGACCAGCCGCCTCACCGTCAGCCTCAAGGGCAGCGTGGACTTCAACACGGTCAATAACTCCTCGTGGAACTACGTCGCCTTCGCCTGCGGTGACGGCAGCACCTCGCAGCTCAACGGCTATGCCTGCGGCAAGCACTTCATCACCCACCAGAACAACATGCCGGTCGACGTCGCCGCCGGCTTCCCCTTCGCCAAGAAGGACGGTTCGCTCTACAACCGCTACCGCTCGGCGGCCGGAACGCTGAACGTGACTTACGATGCCGACCAGTTGCAGTTGTCATCGGTCACCAACTACCAGTGGAACAACAACCGGTGGGCCTGTGCCTGCGACTTCCAGTCGAGCAACAGTGCGGGCGGTCCGGGCAGCAACTGGGCGACCGAGAACTCCTCATGGAAGGCCTTCAGCCAGGAATTCCGCGCGCTCACCCAGTTCGACGGCCCGTTCAACATGATGCTGGGCATGCTCTACCAGAAGACCCGCCGCGACTTCGAACAATACGTGCTGACCGGCGGCGTCTCCAATTCCGCCGCGCCTGCCGGGCTCGAGCATGTCGCCACCGCCAAGACCAGCTTCACCAAGGGCGAGACGATGGCCGTCTTCGGACAGATCACCTACAAGATCCTGCCGACGCTCGAACTGGCGGGCGGCGCGCGCTATTCCGACGAGACCAAGAACAGCTACTTCACCCAGTTCTACAACAACCCGCTGGTCACGACCATCTTCCGCGACCAGTTCGACCCCGACGGGCTTGGCGTGGTGACAGCCCGCCAGCACTTCACCAACTGGTCGCCGGAAGCGACGCTGACCTGGAAGCCGACCGAGGACCTCATGGTCTACGGCGCCTACAAGACCGCCTACAAGTCCGGCGGGTTCTCCAACGGCGGCATCAACTCGAAGTTCTCGACCGATCCCACCGCCGACCTGACCTTCGATCCCGAGAAGGCGGAAGGTTTCGAAGTGGGCTTCAAGTCCACCCTGCTGAACCGCCAGCTGCGCTTCAACGTCACCGCCTTCAACTACAAGTACAAGAATTTGCAGGTCGATTTCTTCAACTCGCCGATCTTCGCGTTCCAGACCCTGACCGCCGATGCCCGCACCAAGGGCGTCGAGGCCGAATTCCAGTTCGCGCCCAACGGCATTCCCGGCTTCGACTTGCACGGCTCAGTCAACTACGACAAGGCGCGCTATACCGACTTCCCGCTCGCGCCCTGCTATGCCGGGCAGACTCCGGCGGAAGGCTGCAATCTGGCCGGCAATAGCCGTCAGGACCTCGGCGGCCAGACGCTCTCGGTCGCGCCGCGCTGGACCGGCAATCTCGGCGTGAATTACGAGATGTCGGTGGGGCAGGCGATGAAGCTGGGCCTCAACGTAGATGCCAAGTATTCCGGCAGCTATCTCGCCTCGGCCTTCGGCAACCCGCTTTCGCGCCAAGGCAAGTATGTGACGCTCGACGCCGGGCTGCGCTTCGGCGCCGAGGACGACAACTGGCAGCTCGCCGTGATCGGCAAGAACCTGACCAACCGCTTCTACGTGACCGGCGTGGTCGACGGCCCCTCGACCGGCAGCGGCACCGGCACGCCCGGCGGCATCCGCGCCGACCAGCTCGGCTTCGGTACGCTGCCGAGGACGGTCATGGTCGAAGTCAGCAAGAAGTTCTGAGGAGTCAGGAGAACAGCAGCCATCCCATGATCGCCCCCAGTGCCAGAAGGGCAGGTGTCAGCCACGCGCCCTTGAAACGCCAGACGACGGCCAGCGCCAGCACGAACATCGCCATCGCCGGGACAGGCGCGGAAATGCGCAGACCGGTCGCATGGCCGAGTTGCAGGAAAGTGGCGGCGATGATGCCCAAGACCGCCGCCGCGACACCTTCCAGCAACCGGTGCAACGCCGGATTACCGACAAGCGCTTCAAGCCGTTCGTAAAGGATGAGTGAAAAGGCGAAGGCCGGGAGAAACATGCCCGCGGTAATCGCCAGCGCGCCGGTCATGCCGCCGGAGACATAGCCCACGAAAGTCGCGAAGATCACCAGCGGTGCAGGCAGGACACCGGCCAGCGCTATACCGTCTAGAAACGTGCCGTCGGCGATCCAGCCACGCCCGACGGTATCGGTTCGCACATAAGGGATGGCGGTATAGGCACCGCCAAAAGTCAGCAGACCGCCCTTGAGACCTGCCAGGAACAGCCCCGATATCGTCACTGCCGCATGGCTCGCCTCCTGAGCGGGGGCGGCTGACGTCCCGAGCAGGGTAATCGCCGTCGCCAGGCCGCAGACAGCGGCGACGGCAAGGATCGCTCCCACCGGACGATGCGAAAGGGCATAGGCAAGCCCTCCAGCGGCCAGGGGTATCCAGAACGGCGCGCCGATCATCGTCACGATCAGGCTTCCCGCCGCGATTCCTCCGAGCAGCCGGTTCTCGACGATGTGCTGGCCGATCCGCACCACCGCGCGGAGGATGACCGCCAGCACAACGACCTGGACGCCCAGCATCGCACCGGATAGCCCGGCATCGCCCGCAACGTAGCGAACATAGACCCAGCCCGCGACCAGCATCAGCAACAGACCCGGCAGCATGAAACCGAGCCCGGCCAGCAAGCCGCCGACCCGACCTCTGGCGATCATGCCCAGATGTACGCAGAGTTCATGGGCTTCGGGACCGGGCAGAACCTGCAGAACGGCCAGCAGGCGATTGAAGCGTGCCTTGTCCATCCAGCGCTCATCCTCGACCAGCGCCTGCCGCAACATCGCGATCTGGGCGACCGGGCCGCCGAAAGCCAGCAAGCCGAAACGCAGGAACTTGAGAAACAGCGCGGTCAGAGTGATGGGCGGCGGGCCGTTTTCCGCAGCGGTAATCGTGGCGGTTTCCATATTCATGCAAGCGCTCCTTCCGCCGCAGATGCGGCGAATTGAGCGGACTTGGACGAGAACCGTCTGAACGGGCGCCCGCGCTTGCCCGTCCTCGATATATCGCCTCAGTGACCGGGCGGAGTCAATCTCCGCTCAACACCCCTTCGGCGCGTGCTGGCGGTGAATGTTGCGGAAGGAGCGGCTTTTGAACAGCCAGCGGCCATCCAACTTCACGCAAGTGTCCTCATAGACGCCCCGGTCGCGCATCGTCACGCCGTCCCGGTCGTAGACCTCGGAGGTATAGCTGCGCATCGTCGCGCTCTTGCCAGAGACTTCGATCGAGCCGGGCCATGCCTCGAACATAATCCCCGGATAGCCCTTCATCGCCTCGATCCACATCGCGGCAATCGCCGGACGGCCACGAGTGGTGCCGAGTTCGGGATAGTCCGGCAGCGACCATTCGGCATCTTCGGCCCAAGTCGCGCCCCAGGTCTCGGCATCGCGGCGCGTCACCGCGTCGGCATAAGTCTCAAGCAGCTCGCGGATGGCGAGGCGGTCCTCGAAAGGTCCGGTATAGGGCATTGTTCTCTCCTCAGGCTTCGACCGGACGCTCATGCGGCCCCGGCGGCACGTCGGGCACCGCGACTTCGATCATGCCGCCCGCCACACGCAGATCGAAGCGGCGCAAGTCGGCATAGGCGCCGCCGATGCAGCGCCCGGTCGCCGTCTCGAAACGCGCTCCGTGGAGCGGGCATAGGATCGCCCCGCGCCGCACTTTGCCGCCGGAAAGCAACGCCGCATGATGCGTGCAGCGGTCGTTGACGGCATTGAAGCCCTCATCCGTGCGCACGACCAGCACGCTCCAGCCCGCGATCCGCGCCGCCAGCTTGCCTTCCTCGGGGAACTCCGCCTCGGCCACCAGAGGGTGCCACACATCGCTCATCGTTTCAGATCCGGACAAGGGTCTTTCCTATGGTACGGCCCGACATCAGGTCGATGAAGGCCTCGGGGAGTTTCTCGAAACCGTCGCGCACATTGGCGAGCGGCTTCAGCTTGCCTTCCGCAACCCAGCCATCGAGTTCGGCTTGCGCCTGCGCCAGCACATCGGGATAGTCGTAAGTGATGAAGCCCTGCATGCGGATGCGGTTGACCACGAGTTGCCAGAGCGTGCGCACGCCGTGGGGATGATCGGCATCGTTGTACTGCCCGACCATGCCGCAGACCGCGACGCGACCATGCAGGCGCATCAGCGGCAGCACCGCCTCCAGCACTTCACCGCCGACATTGTCGAAATAGACGTCCACGCCTTCGGGTGCGGCTTTGGCGATCTCGGCGGCGATGTCCGGCGTGGCGCGATAGTCGATGGCGGCATCGAAACCAAGATCGCGGATAACCGCCGCCTTTTCCGCCGAACCGACAAGGCCGATCACCTTGCAGCCCCGTGCCTTGGCGATCTGCCCCACGGTGGAGCCGGTCGCCCCGGCAGCGGCGCTGACGACCACGGTCTCGCCCGGCTTCGCCTCGCCCACCGCGAAAAGCCCGACCCATGCCGTCAGCCCCACCGGGCCGAGCGCACCCATATAGTGATGCAGCGGCGTATCGGGCTGCCGGTGGACTGTCTCCAGCCCCCAGGCCTCGCCCGAGAGCACGTAGTGGTCCGACCAAGTGGCGAAGGCCCGCACGAAGGTGCCGACCGGATAGTCCGCATGGTTGGAGGCGACGACCTCGCCCAGCGACATGCCGTTGATCGGCGCTCCCAACGCGACCGGTTCGATATAGCTCGGCCGGTCGTCGAGGAAGCCCCGGATCGCCGGATCGACCGAACCCACCCGCATCGCCACCAGGAACTCCCCGGCACCCGGCTGCGGCATCTCGGTTTCCCGAAGCGCGAAGTCTTCCGGCACCGGCACCCCTTTGGGTCGCCGCGCCAGAACGATCTGTCTGACCTTTCCCATGCCCGCAGCTTAACCGCGCGCAGGCGGCGCGGACTGCTAGTCGAAACGCTAGGTTCGGGAATTTCCGGGGTTTGCCACAGTCCGCACCGGAAAAGAGGAACAGCGCCATGACGATGAGTCCCGACCAGATGATCGATTTCGTCGACCGCCTCTATGCCGCCACCGGCGCGGGCGACTGGGACACCGCCTCCGCCATGCTCACCGAGGATTTCGTCGCCTACGAAGCGGACGGGCTGCCGATGGCGGGCGAATATCGCGGCCGGAACGGCCTGCGCGATCTCTATGCCAAAGTCATGGGCCTCTGCGATGTCGTCGCGCTGGACCGGATCGAGACGACGGCGGGCAAGGACTATGCCGTGACCATCCTCTCGCTACGCTTTGCCGATCCGGCGCTGCCGCCCGCCGAAATCTGCGAACGCTTCCGCTTCCGCGACGGCAAGTGCTGCGAGATCAAGCCGTTCTACTACGATCCGGCGCCTTTCGTCGCCGCCAGCAAGGCGAAAACGGCCGCTATCTGAAGAAGCCCACGGGTCGCACCGGGCAAAAACAATCGGTTGCCAAACGGCGGCAGGGAACCGCCGGACTTCCCATGATTTCAGATAATAAGAACGCGTCGTGCAGGCGGGAATCGCGGAAATCCGCGTACTACCTCCAAAGAAATGCACAGAAAGCTCCGGCAGACCGTTCTTTATCCGCGCCGAAATGCTATGCTCGCAGGCGCAGCAATCAGCATGGGACTCACGAATGCCGAAGGACGCCACGGTTTACTCGCTAGATTCCACGAATCCACGGACCGCTCCGTCCAAGCCGACTTTGAACGACCAGCTCGCCGCGATCCTCGATGATCTGCGCGAGCGGATCGGTGAGGCGGACGAGATCACGCTGGATTTCAAGGGCAAGCTTCACGTCCATCTCGACGTGAAGAAGGGCGAAGACCTGCCGCTGGTCGAAGCCAAGCTTTCCGCGCTGGGCGACGGCATGTTTTCGCAGATCAGCCGCGGTTCGACGCCGAACCACCCCTTCTCGCACCGGGTCAGCGCCCTGGTGACGATCTAGGAGCTAGCTGTTTCCGTCAGGCCAGCTTGGCCGCGTAGATCAGGCGTCCTTCGCCGAGATGGTCGAATGCGCGGCTGAGCAGGCTGTCGCCCACCGCGAGGCAGCCCTGGCTCCGTCCCAGCTTGCCGTGCGCGCCGATCATGTTCGGCTCGGCATACCAGGCGCCGTGAATCACGATGGCCCGCTCCAGGGCATTGCTGTTGGTGGGGTCCAGCCCGACCAGCCGCTGCGACCGGCCGTGCCCGCCATAGTAATAATCCGAGGTGAGATAGGCACCCTCGCTGCTGGCGTTCGACCCCATCCGGTTCGAGAAGCGCTGCAACCACCCGGTATGGCCCGGATCAGACCCGCTGCCATGGGCGACATGGAGCGAGGTGGTCTTGCGGTTTTCGAGGTCCACGAGATGGAACCGCGGCTGCGAGGAGGAAGACGAGAAATCGACGATCCCGATCCGGTCGCCCTTCACGCGCCGATCATGCCGATCGAGCGCCTTCATCGCCGCGTCGAACAGTTCGGGGCGGACCCCTTCCGGTTCGAAGCGCACCGGCATCGGCATGAGCTGCGGCTCGGCAGCAGGCCTGACCGAGGGAATCGCCCCGATGGCCGGGCCGCTGCGCGGCTGGACGAGCGAAGGCGCACGCGATCGGTCCGGAAATGCGGATGAAACGGCGCGAGCGGCAGATGATGACGACGCTGCGAACGCACTGGCTGCAACGATCAGATTGCGACGGCTGAATTTCATATTGTCGCTGCCATATAGCGATTCCGTCGACAAAGTCTTGGCCAGATTCGCATCGTTCGTCACAAGCTCTTGTCCCCACCTCGAAAGACAAGGAAGGATCATACATCATGAGCTCGGCCCGATCCGCTGCACTTTCGAGTGAGGATTACCGCCAGGCGGTGGCGACGATCATCCGTAACCTCCAGAAGCACGAGGATTTGTCGGATAGCCAGATGGCCGAGCGGCTGGGCTGCTCGGTCGGCACGATCCGCAATGCGAAAGGCCGGGCGACGAGTCTCGACCCGCTGATTCTCGCGCGGATCGAGCGCCTGTTCGGCCCCGGCGCGATCGATCCCTTCCTGGCCCTGGGGCAGGTCCGCGCGGTTCCCCTGCCCAGCGCCCGCATGCCTATGGACCCCGTGCTCGCCATCGTCGAGGCGCTGCACTCCATCGTCGAGGTACAAGCGGTGGACAGCGAGGGCGGTGCGCGAATCACCGGCAAGGAACTCGGCAGGATCATCGAGGAATTGCGGCACGGGCGTACCGCACTCGACGCCCTGATTGCGCGGGCGGAAGCCATTCGCTGAGCCGGGGCACCTCCCCGGCGTCGATCCATAACGGCTAGCGGAGTTGCAGAATTACTCCGGGTAATTGCATTTTACACACTCCCATATGAGCCTTGCTCAAGAGCGCAGCGCGGCGCCGGACCCCGTCCGGCCCACCCGCAGGTCCGATAAGCGTAAAGCAGCGAAATGCTGCCCGCGTTCCTGAAACTCGGTTATTTGCATTGCTCATCGGTCGCGGCGGAGCCCCGGAACCTACTCCAGTCCTTAGAAAAACTTTTTTGTCAACCAAATCACTGGAGATTAGCCCTTGCGTCGATTTTCTAGTCCGACAAAAAGGGGCATAGGTCGTGTATCGTTTCAGCGGAGCCTTGGCGCTTCTCCTCACCAGCACCTCGGTTTTCGCACAGGAAGCCCAGCAGCAGCCGCAAACCGAAGCGCCGGGAACGGGCGCGCAGGAAACCGAACGCGCCGACATCATCGTCACCGGCATCCGCAAGAGCCTGGCCGATTCGCTGGCCGTGAAGCGCGATTCGGCTCAGGTCGTCGATGCCATCTCGGCCGAGGACGTCGGCAAGTTCCCCGACAAGAACATCGGCGAAGCGCTCCAGCGCATCACCGGCGTGCAGATCACCCGCAGCGGCGGCGAAGGACAGGCGATCACCATCCGCGGTGCCGACGCCTCGCTCAACCGTGTCGAGATCAACGGCCAGACGGCGCTTTCCACCTCGATCGCGGCAGCGGCGGGCAACGGCAGCAACCGCGCGGTCGATTTCCGCGACTTGCCCGCCGAATTCGTCTCGCGCCTCGAAGTGCTCAAGTCGGCGACGCCGGACATGACCGAGGGCGGCCTTGGCGGCACCGTGCGCGTCATCACCCGTCGCCCCTTCGACGCCAAGGAAGGTTACCTCGCCGGCTCGGCGCAGGGCATCTACAACGAACTGGCCGACAAGGTGGACCCCAAGTTCGCGGTAATCGGCTCGAAACTCTTCGCGCATGACACCATCGGCGTCCTGCTCTCGGGCACTTACGAAAACCGCACGATCCGCTACGATCAGGCCCGCACCACCGGCTGGCGCCAGGTCGAGACCACCCAGCCCGCCACGCCGGCTGCACAGAACTGCCTCTCGGGCCGCAACCAGGCGCGCTGCGTCGACCTCGACGGCAGCGGCTTCGGCGATTTCTATCCCGACATCCCGCGCTACATCACCGCGACCGAGCCGACCAAGCGCTATGCCGTCAACGGCATCCTGGAATGGCGCCCCAATGACGACTTCCGTGCCTATGTCGAGGGTACTTACACCCGCAGCGACACGACTTCGGACGACCAGTACCTTCAGCTCAGCACCACCCAGTCGGTTGCGAACGGCGGCATCGATCCCAGCGGCGTGGTCATCCGTGATGAGACCGCGCAGACGGTAACGTTCGTCAACGGCTCCAACGTCGGATCGGGCCCGAGCGTGAACTATCGCAGCGTGATCGGCACGCTCAACCGCCGCACCTTCAACGGCATTCTCGGCGCCGAGTGGACCACCGGCAAGTTCCGGTTCTCCGCGCGCGGCACTTATGCCGCATCGCGCGTGCTGAACGATGAAGTGGACGTGACCGCCTCGGTGTCCGGCAAGGACGCGCTGCCGTGGATCACGATCGACTACAACAATTCGCAGAACGCGCCCAACATCATCCTGCCGATCGACACCACGACCACCCAGGGCATCAACACCCTTTCGGTCGAGGCCCGTCCGCGCCTCAACAAGCAGCGCGAGACCGGCGGCAAGTTCGATGCCGAATACAAGCCCGATGAGAGCGGCTTCCTGACCTCGCTGAAGAGCGGTATCGAGCTGAACCAGCTGGTTTCCAGCAGCCGTTTCCAGAACGCGGTCTACACGCTGAACGGTATCACCGGCCAGACCACGCTGACCCGCTCGGGCGTGACCGGCACCCAGGTGCTCGGCACGACGACCCCGGCGGCGCAGCTCGCCACCATCCGCGACCTGCTGAACACCTATGGCGGCATGGGCGACGGCAACTTCTTCAAGACCGGCGATCTCGGCTTCTCGGGCATCGACCGCTGGTGGAACCTCGGCGACAATCTGGCCAATGCCGTGGGCATCCCCGATCCCTACACCAGCATCTCGCCGCTCGACACCTACCGGGTCAAGGAAAGCACCGTGGCCGGGTATTTCCAGGGTTCGTTCAACGCCGATCTCGGCTTCGACCTCTCGGGCGTGGTCGGCGCGCGCCTCGTCCATACGCGCACGGTTTCCAGCGGCAGCCAGAGCACCGACGGCGTCATCACCCCCGCCCGCTACAGCGGCGAATATACCGTGCTGCTGCCCTCGCTGAACTTGCGCGCCGAAGTGATCCCGCGCAAGCTGGTGGTGCGCGCCACGGCGTCCGACGTGCTGGCCCGCCCTGCCCCTTCGCAGATGGCGCCGAACGTCCGGCTCGATTCCGTCGCCCTCACCGGCTCGCGCGGCAATCCGGGCCTCAAGCCCTATCGCGCCTGGCAGTACGACCTCGGTTTCGAATACTACCTTTCGCGCACCAACTACGTCTCGGTCACGGCCTTCCGCAAGGACATCAAGTCGTTCATCGACACGCAGAGCCAGGAAGAGGAGATCGACGGTCAGGTCTACACGATCCGGCTGCCGGTCAACGGCACCCAGCACGTCACCATCCAGGGCTTCGAGGCAGGCGCGCAGCTCGGGCTGGACTTCCTGCCCGGCCTGCTCGGCAACTTCGGCGTGACGGCCAACTACACCTTCAACAGCGACAGCGGCTACGAGGGCAAGGACTACTTCACCGGCGCCTCGCTGCCGTTCCCCGGCGTCTCGCGCAACAGCTACAATGCCTCGCTGTTCTACGACGACGGCCGCTTCGCCATTCGCGGGTCGTACAACTGGCGCAGCCGCTACCTGATCAATGCGGTCGATCGCGGCAACAACCCTTCGTTCGGCGAGTCCTTCGGCCAGTTCGACGCTTCGGCGAGCTATGTCATCAACCCGCATGTCTCGGTGTTCCTGGAAGGCGTGAACCTCACCGATTCGACGCGGATCGAGAACGCCAACAGCGTCTATCGCCGCAACGTGATCGAGACTTACGGCCGCCGCATCTACTTCGGCGTGCGGGCCAAGCTGTGACGCTTCCGGGACTTTCCCGGCGCACGATAGTGACGGGGCTGGCAGGAGCATGTCTCCTGCCGGCTCCGGCTTTCGCGCGTGGCGGCGAGCGGAAACTGTTCTCGGACGATTTTCGCCACGGCCTGAACCAGTGGCGGATCGAGGCGGAAACCCCGGCACGGGTTTCCGTGGCGGACGGCGTGCTCGATATCGAAGCTCCCGCCGGGCTGACCTTGTGGTTCCTGCCCCGCCTCGAAGGCCGGATCGCCATCGACTACGAAGCCCAGGCCGTCTCCGCAGGCGGCGCGCACGACCGGGTGAGCGACCTCAACTGCTTCTGGATGGCTGAGGACCCCGCCGCGCCCGCAGGCGATGCCCTCGCCCGCCCGCGCTCGGGCAAGTTCGAGGACTACGATACCCTCGAAACCTACTACGTCGGCCTTGGCGGCAACGACAATTCCACCACGCGCTTTCGCCGCTATGTCGGCACACCCGGCGTGCGACCGCTGCTGCCGGAAAACGACCGGCGCGCACCGGAAGACATGCTCACCGCCAACCGCTGGCAGCGCATCCGCCTGACCGCAGACGGCAACCGGATCGGGTTCTTCCGCGACGGCAGGCCGCTTTTCGCCTTCGACGACCCGAAGCCCCTGACCGGCGGCCACTTCGCGTTGCGGACCACCGCCAGCCATCTGCGACTGCGCCGTTTCACCGTTTCCCGTCTCGCTTGATTTCAGGAATGTCCATGCCCTGCTCACGTCGTGCGCTGCTGCGGGCCGGTCTCCTCGGCGGTGCCGCGCTCTCCCTTCCCGCCCGCGTTCTGGCCGCCGCCGCTTCCGGGGCGCTTGCCGAACTGCACTGGCTAGACGGCACCGCGCCCGACTGGGACGCCGGCCAGACGTTCGGCCTGCCTTGGCCGCGCGGTACCCTGCGCCATGCCGATCGCCTCGCCGCCGCTACCGATAGCGGGGCGGTGCTGCCGGTGCAGAGCTGGCCGCTCGCCTATTGGCCGGACGGTTCGATCAAGTGGAGCGGCCATAGCCTCCCTGCCGGACGCCATGCGCCGGGACACGTCAGGATCGCCCCAGGGCGCGCCGCCAGCCCGGCCGACAAGGTCTCGGTCGAAGAACGGGCCGATGCGGTTCTCGTCACCGTCGGCCCGACGCGCTGGCGCATACCACGCTCCGGCAGCGCAGCGATCGCCTCCGCCGAGCGCGATGGCCGGGTGCTGCTGCGCGATGTCGCGCTGGTCGCCCGCGCCCAGGATGCCGCCTCGGGCGAGGAAGCCGATACCCTCTCGCAGCACCACTTCACCAGCCGCGTCGACAGCGTGACCGTCGAACAGACTGGCCCGGTCCGCGCCGTGCTGAAGATCGACGGCGTTCATTCGGGAGAGGCGCGCGCATGGCTGCCCTTCAGCCTGCGGCTCTATTTCACCAGCGGCAGCGACGCGGTGCGGATCGTTCACAGCGTGATCTGGGACGGCGATGCCGAGCACGATTTCCTTTCCGGCCTCGGTGTCACCGCACAAGTACCGATGCGCGGCGCCCTGCATGACCGCCATGTCCGCCTCGCCACCGGAGAGGGCCTCTTCGCCGAAGCCGTGCGCCCGCTGACCGGCCTGCGCCGCGATCCCGGCGAGGCGTTCCGGCAGGCGCAGATCGACGGCCGGGCGACGCCCGATCTGGCGACCCTCCCCGAAAAGTTCGCGCCGCTGCTGGACAGCATCCCCGCTTGGGGCGACTTCCGGCTGTTCCAGGGTTCGTCCGAAGGCTTCGTGCTGACCAAGCGCACCCACAAGGGCCGCGCGCCGATCCAGTCGCTCGAAGGCCACCGGGCGCGGGGCCTCGCCTATGTCGGCTCGCCGCAGGGCGGTGCGGCGATCGGCATGGCGGACTTCTGGAAACGCCATCCGGTCCAGCTCGACATTGCCGAAGCCATAAGTGACCAAGCCCAACTCACCGCATGGCTCTGGGCGCCCGATGCCCCGGCGATGGACATGCGCTCCTACCGCGACGTTCTGGGCATGACCGACTATCCGGCGCAGAACCGCGGCCTCGACGTGACTTACGAGGATTACGAACCGGGCTGGGATTCCGCCAGGGGTATCGCGCGCACCAACGAACTCTGGCTCTGGGCACTGCCCGCAACGCCCGATGCAGCGACACTGGAAAGCTACGCCGCCCATGTCGCCCGCCCGCCGCGTCTTCAGGCGGCGCCTGCGCAGATCCGCGCCGCCGGGGTGTTCGGGGATTGGGCGCTGCCCGCCGCCACCGGCCCGGCGGCACAGGCGGTGGAGCGCCAGAACGACCTGCTGCTCGGCCATTACCGTGACGAGATCGAGCGGCGGCACTGGTACGGTTTCTGGAACCACGGCGATGTCATGCACACTTACGATGCCGACCGGCACCAGTGGCGCTACGACATCGGCGGCTATGCCTGGGACAACAGCGAACTCTCGACCGACCTCTGGCTCTGGTACAGCTACTTGCGCACGGGCCGCGCCGACCTGTTCCGCATGGCCGAGGCGATGACGCGCCATACCGGCGAGGTCGATGTCTACCATGCCGGACCCTGGGCCGGTCTCGGCACCCGCCACGGCGTCCAGCACTGGAGCGACAGTTCGAAGCAGCCGCGCGTCTCCAACGCCGCCTATCGCCGCATCTATTACTACCTCACCGCCGACGAGCGGGTGGGCGACCTGATGCGCGCGCTCGTCCATTCCGACCGGGCGCTCCAGAAAGTCGATATCGGCCGCAAGGTGGCGGACCGCGCGCCGGAATCGTTGCCGCCCGGCGGCATTGCGGCCGTCACCAAGCCGCAGGGCCTGCCCGAGGGCGTGATCCAGCTTTCGTTCGGGACCAGCTGGGGCAGTCTCGTCGCCGCCTGGTTCACCGAATGGGAACGGACCGGAGACCGCCGCTGGCGCGACCGCATCGTCGCGGGTATGGACAGCATCGCCGCCCTGCCGCGCCAATGGTGGGCGGGCGGCGCGAACTTCGACCTCGCCAGCGGCCGCTTCGTTTCGGGCGGCGACCAGATCAGCGTCAGCCATCTGAATGCCGTGTTCGGGATCGTCGAGATCATGGCCGAAGTGCTGCCGCTGGTCGAAGCGCCCCGCTACAGCGCCGCCTGGATCGACTATTGCGCCTGGTACAACGCCCCCGCCACAGACTGGAAACGGCGCTTCGCAGAGCCCCCGCGCGGCCACAACCTGCGGCAGGCGCACTCCCGCCTCACCGCCTATGCCGCGCATGCCTTGGGCGACCGCGCACTGGCACGGCGGGCATGGCAGGAATTCCACGGCGGCGAACTCGCCTCGAACCTGATGGAAGCGACCATACCCGGCGGTATCGTCGAGGTTCCCGGCCTCTCCACCAACAGCGCCGCGCAATGGGGCCTTGCCGCGATCCAGAACCTCGCGCTGATCCCTGCCGATCTGCAGACCTGAGCGTTTCCATAAGAGTGACAGGTGCCGTCGAACCGCCTCCCGGGCGCTATGGATTGGCGGATTTGCGCGGTTTTCGGGCCGATGTCGGGACCGGGACGGGACCATTGTGTCTATAAATACACAATGGCGCGCCTTCGACGGCGCCGTCACGAATACCGACAAATGGAATGAACATGCTCGATTTTCTCAATAACTGGCGGCTTCCCAAGAAGCTGTTTGCGGCCTTCGGCCTGCTGATCGCCCTGCTGAGCGTGGTGGGTATCAACGGCCTCGTCTCGACCCGCACGATGAACTCGATCGCTCGCAGCCATGTCGATCATGGCCTTGCCAGCATGTCGGCGCTCGCGGACGTCATCAGCAATGCCCAGGCCCTGCGGTCGCTGGTCTATGCCAACTACATCGCGAAGAACGAGACCGAAAGCCGCGAGCTCAAGGAGCGTTACGCCACGGCCAAGGCGGATCTGGGCAAGGCCGTCGGGGAATACGACGCAGTGGCCGATGCCAGCCTCGCGGGCGACCTCGCCCAGTTGAAGAGCGGCATCGATACGCTCAATTCCGTAAACGACCGGACCCTGGAAATGCGCGCCTCGGGTGATCTCGACGGCGCTCTGGCGCTGATGAACGCCGATGGCCGCAGCGCATCGCGAAATGTCACGACCCGTACCGACCAGCTCATCGACAAAGTCCGCACGCTTTCGATGCAGCGGGCCGAAGACGGCGAAGCGACCGCGACCCTGACCACCTGGCTTTCGGCAGGTCTGGCCGTGCTCGGCATCGCCGGTATCCTGCTGATCTGGCGCGTGCTCAATCGCACCGTCGCCGCGCCGATGAGCCGGATTACACAAGTCACCACGACCTTGGCCGAAGGCGGCAAGGTAGACGTACCCTACCGCGAGCGCGGCGACGAAATCGGCGAAATCGCCCAGGCCGTCGAGCAGTTCCGCGTCGCCGCCGCCGCCCGCGCCGAGATCGACGCCCAGCATGCACGCGAACAGGAAGTCGTCACCACGACCCTGCGCACCAGCCTCCAGGCGATCAGCGAGGGCGACCTCACCCAGAACATCACCGCCGAGTTCCCGCCCGCCTATGGCGAGCTGAAGAGCAACTTCAACATGGCCGTGGGCGCCCTGCGCGACCTGATCGGCGCGGTGGCCGAAAGCGCCGTCGCCATCCGCACCGGCTCCAGCGAGATCGCCCAGGCCTCGGAAGACCTCGCTCGCCGCACCGAGAGCAATGCCGCCAGCCTCGAGGAGACTTCGGCCGCGATCACCCAGATGGACGAGCGCCTGCGCGTCACCGCCGCCGCCGCCGGTCGCACCGTGCAGCGCGCGGATGGAGCGATGACCGTGGTTGGCTCGGGCCGCGAGATCGCCGACGAGGCAGTTCAGGCGATGGGCCGCGTCAGCGAGAGCGCCAAGGGCATCGACTCGGTGATCGAAGGCCTCGACAAGATCGCCTTCCAGACCCGCGTCCTCGCGATGAACGCCGCCGTCGAGGCGGGCCGTGCAGGCGATGCCGGGCGCGGTTTCGCGGTCGTCGCGGACTTGGTTTCGGCGCTCGCCATGCGCTCGGAAGAGGAAGCCAAGCGCGCCCGCGAGCAGCTCACCGCGACCCAGACCGACATCGGCACGGCGGTGGAAGCGGTGCAGCGCGTCGACGGCGCCTTGCAGAACATCTCGGGCGACGTGACCGAAGTGCACACGCTGCTCCGCGATATCGCCGGCGACAACCAGGCGCAGTCCTCGACGATCACCGAGATCAGCGCGACGATCGGCACGATGGACCAAGCTACCCAGCAGAACGCCGCGATGGTCGAGGAAACCTCCGCCGCCGCGCGCAACCTCAACAGTGAAGTGACGGCCCTGTCGGACCGTGCGGCGATGTTCCGCACCGGCAACGAAGGCGCGCGCGGTTCGGTCTCGCGTCCTGCGCTGCGTCCGGTTCCGGCTCCCGCTGCCGCCGCGTTCGCCCCGGCGGAACCAGCCCCGGTCCGCAAGCCGATGAAGGCACTCACCACCGCCGACGACTGGATGGACTTCTAAGTCCTTCCGCCAAGGCCAAACGGAAAAGCCGCCCGCACTCCGGGCGGCTTTTTCTTTGCCCGCCAACCTTCGCTTTCGCCGCCGTCAGATTTTCTATCGCCATTTCGGACCGGCTTGCTTGACTGGCCCGGCCTCTTCTCAAATAAACAGGCCACGCGGCTTTTGATCGGGATGCAGCTTGCTCCGCGTTACCAACGGCTAAAGCGCGCGATGCTGGGGCGACAACGCCAAGCTTCGTGATCCCTCATCAAAGAGGTGAAAACGATGCCTAACCCCACTACCGATCCTGATCGTGCCGATCTCAAGGAGGCGGAACCGCTTGCCGCCGCGACGGACGATTTCTGGAACGTCGAGGGTATCGTCCACGAACTGGCGGAAATCCGGCGCGGCTGGCGCACGGCCAACATGCAGCATGCCGAATACGGCGTGGAGGGCTTCCCCTCGCGCGTGCGGCTGGCGAAAGTGGCCGAGGAACTCTGCGGCGCGCTGTTTCCGCTGAGGCTCGGGCCGGACTTCGTGCGGCTGCACAACGAAGAGACTTTCGTCACCCAGTCCCTGCAGATCGCGCTCAGCCGCCTTCAGGCGCAAGTGCGGCTGGACCTCTACTACGGCGCAGGCGGGCAGAGCGATGCAGCGGAGCAGCGGGCGAACGCCATCGTGCTGGAATTCTCCCGAGGCCTGCCCGCGATCCGGCGCCTGCTGGACCTCGACATCGAAGCCGCCTTCCGGGGCGATCCGGCAGCGCGCAGTCTCGACGAAGTGCTGATCTGCTATCCTGGACTGCTGGCGATCATCCATTACCGGCTGGCCCATGTCCTGCACGGACTGGGCGCGCCGCTGGTGGCGCGCATCCTCTCGGAAATCGCCCATGGCAGCACCGGCATCGACATCCATCCCGCCGCACGGATCGGGCGCGGTTTCTTCATCGATCACGGCACCGGCGTCGTGGTGGGCGAAACCGCGATCGTGGGGGAAAATGTGCGCCTCTATCAGGGGGTCACGCTGGGCGCGAAGGACTTCACCACGGAAAGTTCCGGCGCGCTCATCCGAGCGCAGCCGCGCCACCCCATCGTCGAGGACGACGTGGTGATCTACGCCGCCGCCACGATCCTGGGGCGAGTGACGATCGGCAAGGGTTCGGAGATCGGCGGCAATGTCTGGCTGACCCACAGCGTGCCGCCCCATAGCCGGGTCTCGCAGGCACGCGCGGTCGTCACCAACAGCCAGACGGGGAACGCGGTTCCGCCGCCGGGGCCGCTCAACTGAATTGCGAAGATCGCGGCATGGCTGGTGCCGCGATCTTCGCAAAGGGCATCACCTCAAAACAGCGCGAGAATGCCGCGCGAGGGATCGACGAGGCCTTCCCAGATCATTTTTCCGGCCACGTAGAGGATGACCATCAGGCCGACATAGGCGATCCAGCGATAGCGCTCGATCACGCGCGCCAGCACGTTCGCGGCAAGGCCCATCAGCGCGACCGACAGGATCAGGCCGATGGCAAGGATGCCGGGGTGGTCGCGCGCGGCACCGGCCACGGCCAGCACGTTGTCGAGGCTCATGCTGATGTCGGCCACGGCCACCGCCCATGCAGCCGCGGCGAAGGAGCGCGGCGCGGCCTTGGCGACGGGGTCATCCTCGCCGCCCACGTCCTCGCGCAGTTCGCGCCACATCTTCCACGCCACCCAGACCAGCAGCAACCCGCCTGCGAAGACGAGGCCGACAAGCTGCATCAGCTGCGTCACGACGAGCGCGAAAGCGATGCGCAGGACGAGCGCGGCCAGCACGCCGATCAGGATCACCTTGCGGCGCATCGCGGCAGGAAGCCCGGCGGCAAGAGCGCCGACGACGATGGCATTGTCGGCCGCCAGCATCACGTCGATCAGCACCACCTGTCCGAAGGCGGCGAGAGCGGCGGGCGAGCCGAGGTTGGAGAAATCGGCAACGATGTGCTGCCACAAGTCGGTCATGCGGAAAGGTTCCTGTTGGTCCAAGCGCCGCGAGCGGTCGCCACGAGGAAATCGGGATAGCTCCAGCCGATAGCGGCTGCAGCGAGGGTGGAAAGGCTGTCTTCGTCCTCGCGGCCCGGTCGGCCTGAGCCGGTGAGATTGGGCTTCGCATTGACGTCGAAGAGGAAATAGCGGCCCTCTGCATCGGCGCGGCAGTCGATCCGCATCGGCGAGCGGATGGCAAGAAGCGCGCCCGCCTGCTCGCAGGCCTCGGTAACGGCCATGATCGCGGGACTGGCCCGCTCCCACGGAGTCATCGCCGCGCTGTTGCGGCTGACCGGGACGTCGCCGTTATAGGGCGCGACGTCCTCGACCTGGTCGAAGCGGCGCACCGGCGGCAGTGCGAAAGGTGCGGTCGCACCCTCCCGGCAGGCGGCGGGCATGACGGTGATGGTGATCTCCTGCCCCGGCAGGAACTGCTCCAGCATGATCGCCGCGCCGAAGCGGCGGCTCTCGGCCAGATCGCGGACTTGCGCAGTGAGTTGTTCGCCGGTGCGGGCCACGCCGACGCCCTGACTGCCGCGCCCGCGCAAGGGCTTGACCACCAGCGGGAGGCGGTCCGCGAAGGGCGCGAGTTGCGCGTCCAGATCGCCGTCGCCGTCGATCAGCCACGAGCGCGCGACCGGCAGGCCTGCCGCCAGCAGGCGGGCATTGGTGGCGGCCTTGTCGTCGATCTCCTGCATCGCCCGCGGGTCCGGGCCGACGATCCAGGCCTTGCGGCTGGCCGCCTCGATCGGGTGGCCTGCGAAGACCACGGTATTGGCCCAGAGCAAGGTCGCGCCTGCCTCCAGCGCGGCGGCGATGCCTTCGTCGGTATCCGGCCAGACCCAGTCGAAGACGCGCGTCGGGTCGGGATCGGCCACCGGCGTCGCCAGAGTGCAGCCCGCCGCCAGCAGGGCCACGCCGATATCGGCGCCGCTGTCGGAATAGCCGCCGGGCTTGGCCTCCTTGCGGGCGCCGTCGATCATCGGCGGTTCGAGCGCCTGATAGAGGATGGCGATGGTCTGCTCGGCAGGATCGGGCGGGGTCATCGGGGGGCTCCCATGATGCGGAACGAAAGCGGCGCGCCGACGATGACCAGCATCACCCGCACGAGATGGTGAACGATCACGAAACCGGCTTCGAGCGAAAGGCTCAGCGCGACCATGCTCATTTCCGCCACCCCTCCGGGCGAATAGGCCAGCGCGACGAGCGCCGGGTTGAGCCCCGTAGCCCAACCGATCGCAAAGGCCCAGACGAAGGTTATGACGAGCAGGATCGCCGTCGATCCCGCCGCCAGCAGCAGCGTGCGGGCGAGGGTCTTGAGGTCGAGGCTAACAAAGCGGCAGCCGATGGTGGCGCCGAGGCCGACTTGCGCGGCGGCGATGGCCCAAGCGGGAATGTGGAAGTCGGAAAGGCCGGTCAGGTGGACGAGCGCGCTGACGAAGAGCGGCCCCATCAGGTGCCATGCGGGCAGGCGCAAGGCCCGGCCGATCAGGCTGCCGACGATCACACAGCCCAGGCCCCAGAGCAGCAGTGGCCAGCCGGTCGCTTCGGTCAGTAGCGGTGCGGCCAGAGGCGGGGCGTGGACCTCCGCCTCGAAGGCGCGGATCAGGAAGGGCAGGATGAAGACGACAAGGAAGATGCGCGCGCCGTGGATCAGGCCGACCCTACGCTCGTCCGCGCCGCGCTCGGCGCCCATCAGCACCATCTCGGCAATGCCGCCGGGCATGCCTGCGAAGTAGGCGGTAGGCGGATCGAAGCGGGCGACGCGGCGGAAGTAGACCACGCAGAGGAACGCCGCGCTGGCGAGGAACAGCGGCAGGAGTGCGATGGGCACGATCCACTCCGCCGCCTGTTGCAGGAGGCCGGGATGGAAGGCGCTGCCGAGCACGACGCCGATCACCGCCGACATCGGGCGGCGGGTGGCGGAGGAGGCGGCGATGGGCAGACCGGCGATACTCCCCGCCGCGCAGGCGGTCATCGCGCCGAGCACCCAGGGCAGCGGCGCGCCGACAGCCCAGAACGCCGCACCCCCCGCCGTGCCGAGGGCCAGCGCGGCGAGGAAGCGCAGGATCATACGGGTATCAACCAAAACCTACGCCTTCCCCGTCATCCATGGCTCACCATCCGAAGTCCGTCATCCTGAACTTGTTTCAGGATCCATTCCTCAGCCTCAACCGGAGGGTTCGGGCGCTTGCGGCTTCTGCGGTTTACTGTCCAACGCTCCGGCCAAGACGGCCCGATGGACCCTGAAACAAGTTCAGGGTGACGAGGCGAGAGGTGGAGAGCGAAGGGGGCGAACATCACCTTGTTAGCCCACGAACGGGAAGGCCAGGACCAGCATCCCCACGACCGTCATCACCAGACAGCACAGCGCCGCCGGAACCAGCGTGAAGCGCTGGTGATCGGCAAGGTCCACACCGGCAAGGCTCACCAGCAGGTAAGTCGAGGGCACCAAGGGACTGAGCAGGTGGACCGGCTGGCCCATCAGCGAGGCGCGGGCGATGGCCATCGGCTCCACGCCGTAATGCGCGCCCGCCTCGGCGAGGATCGGCAGCATCCCGAAGTAGAAGGCATCGTTCGAGATGAAGAACGTGCCCGGCAGGCTGATCAGCGCAGTGATCGGCGCCATGTAGGGGCCGAGGAACGGCGGGATGAAGTTCACCACCTCGCGGCTCATCGCCTCGACCATGCCGGTGCCCGACAGGATGCCGGTGAAGATACCCGCCGCGAAGATCAGCGAGACCACCGCCAGCACGTTGCCCGCATGGGCGGCGATGCGCTCTTTCTGCTCCTTCACATGGGGGTAGTTGGCGATCATCGAGATGGCGAAGGCCAGCATCATCAGGATTGGCAGCGGCAGCACGCCCCAGACCAGCAGCACCAGCAGCGCGACGACGAGCGCAGCGTTGAACCAGAGCATCTTCGGACGGCGCGCCTCGGGCCACTGCGAGACGGCGAAGTCGGCCAGTTCCTTCGGGGTGGCGGCCTCGACGCGGCCGATGCGGCGGCGTTCCTTGCGGCCGAAATGGATCGCCAGCAGGACGAGGAAGGCAAGGCCGGCGACCATGCCCGGGATCAGCGGCACGAACAGCGTCGAGGGATCGAGCTTCAGCGCACTCGCCGCACGCGCAGTCGGCCCGCCCCAGGGCGTCAGGTTCATCACGCCGCTCGTCACCATCAGCAGACAAACGAGGTAGAGCCGGTTCATGTCGTAGCGCTTGTAGAGCGGCAGCATGGCGGCCATCGTGATGATGTAAGTGGTCGAGCCGTCGCCATCGAGGCTGACGAGCGCGCAGAGCACCACCGAGCCGATCAGGATCAGCATCGGATCGCCATGGACCAGCCGGATCAGGCGGCCCACCAGCGGATCGAACAGGCCGGTATCGGTCATCGTGCTGAAGAACAGGATCGCGAAGAGCAGCATGACTCCGGTGGGCGCCAGCTTGGTCAGGCCCTCGATCATCATGTCGCCCAGCCCGGCATGGAAACCGGCGAGCAGGGCGAACAGCGTGGGCACGACGACCAGCGCGACCAGCGGGGTCATCCGCTTGGTCATGATGAGCGTCATGAAAGTGGCCACCATCAGGAAGCCGATAAGGGCGAGACTCATGATTGTCCCCGAATGTCTGTCATGGATTTATGAAAGGCTCAGAAGGTCACGCCGACGCGGGCGGTGAGGGTCTGGCCGTCGTCTTTCCCGGTGTAGGCACCGGCAGTGTTCTGGGTGTTCCAGTGGATCGCGTTGAGCTGGAAGCGCGTGAAACTGTTGAGATACCAGTTCACGCCCAGCGTCGCCGCCCAGCCCTGTGCGGGGGTGGCGATGTCGTCGAATTCCAGGTTCTCGTAGCGGGCGGTCAGCTCGATCGCGCCTGGGCCGCCTTCGAACACCGGGCGCAGCACCTTGGGCTGGCCGAAGCTGCCGAGGCGCGGGTTGTAGGGGGGCAGGTCGCCGGTCAGGAACCAGCCGCCCGAGACGCTCCAGGCGCGGGTGACGAAATCGGGACGGCCGTTGTCGAGCCGCGCATGGCGCTCGCCCGCCTCGCCCATGATCCAGAGCGGGCCGGAATAGCCGCCCAGTTCCACGCCGTAGCCGGTAGTGCCGGTCCCGCCGATCAGCGTGCCGGTGGAGAGACGCAGGCCGCCGTTGAAGCGCCCGCCGATCACGGTGTTGCGGGTGAGCGTGTTCTTGCCGGGGTGGAGCATCTCGTCGAAGCCCCACACGCCGAGGTGCAGCACCTGACGGTCGGACTTCACCGGATTCCAGTGCGCGCGGGCGAGCACGGTGCGGTTGTCCGAAGTCGTCTGGTCGCCGTCGATGCGGTCGCCGGTGACGGTCAGCGAGGCGTGGCCGGTCTTCCAGAACAGGCGCGGCATGATCCCGAGACCGTAGAAGGCACGCTGCGGGATGATCGCGGTGGCGACCACCGAACGCTCGGTGAACGGCGTCGAATCCGAGCCGGTCGAGCCTTCGAAGCTGCGGTCGTTGAACAAGTGGCCGACGCGCACGTCGTAGTCCATGCCCGGTGCGATGCGGTTGCGCCAGCCCATGAAGGCGGTGACGACATCGACCTCGTTTTCCGAGAAGTCGGTCTCGAACTGATAGAAGAAGTGTGTGCCGACGGTGCCTTCGAGGCCCATGCGCAGCGCGCGCATGCCGGTGGTCGTCAGGTTGCGGCCGCTGTACTTCGAGCCGGTGGTGGTGCTGACATCGGTGATGATGCGCCCGCGCGGCTTGAAGCTGAACATGCCGTCTGCCGAGTGGAACACCGGCAAGCCCGCGCCCCATTCGGTGCTCACGCCAGAGGCCGCAACGGCAGCGGCGCGCACGCGCTCGATATCGCGTTCGGCGGGACCGGGAGGAACGAGCTGCGGCGCGTAAGGCTGCGTCACCACGACTTGCGGAGCAGGTTCAGGGGCAGCGGCAGGCGCTTGCGACGCCGCAGCCACCACCGGAGCGGCCCCGTCCTTAACCGACTGTCCCGCTTCCAGCTTCTCCACCCGCTGGCGCAGCGAGGCGATCTCGGCGGCCTGGGCGCGCACGAGTTCCGCGAGGTCATCCTTCGTCGGTTCCTGGGCGAGCGCCGGAGTCGCCGCGATCAGGGCGACGAGCGCAGTGCCCGATGCAAACATCTTCATGGAGTCTTGTGTCCGGAGGCAAGGACCGCGTTCCAGTCGCGCAGGAAGCGCTCACGGGTCAGGCGATCGAGATTGACGAGAAGCTGCGGACCGACGCGCACGGGGCGGGCCTGTCCGGCAGGAAGGCGGTGGGAAGCGGGCACGTCGGTGCGCACCGGCCAGAGGCTGTGGTGGGCAAGCTGGGCCTGACCGGCGCGGGAGAGAAGGAAATCGAGGAACAGCCGCGCGGCGGCCGGATGGCGCGCCTCGCGCGAGATGAAGGCGATGCGCGAGGTGACGATGGTATAGTCGCGCGGGAAGACGACGCCGATGTTCGGATCGCGCCGCGCCCGTTCGAGCGCGTATGAGCCGATCACGTTGTAGGCCATGGCCAGCTTGCCCGAGGCGACGCCCTGAAGCATCTCCTCGGTATGGGTCATGAGCACCGGGCGCGTCGCCGCCATCGCCTCTACGAGGCTGCGGGTGTCGCGGGTGATCTGGAAATCCTGCGAGAGGTAGAGATAGCCGACATTGGAGCGCGCCGGATCGAACGTCGCGACCTTGCCGTTGAAAGCGGCGCGGCGATGGCGCAGCAATTGCTCAAGCTGCTGGTGGCTCTGCGGCACTTGCGCCGCCGGAACCAGCTTCTTGTTGTAGACGATCCCGATCGGCTCGGCCGTAACGCCGAAGCCCATGTTCTTCCACACCGCCGTTTCCGGCAGCGCGGGCTTTTCGGGGCTGGCATATTGCTGCGCATAGCCGTCGTTGATGAGCTTGACCTGCTGGTCCATCGCCGATGACCAGACGATGTCTGCTGAATAAGCCTTCGAGCGGATTTCCTGCGTGTAGCGGCGGTAGAGTTCGGCCGAGCCGAGATCGGCGTAGAGCACCTGGATGCCGGGATAGAGCCGCCGGAAGGCCGAGACCACCGGCACCATCTCCGCCTTGTCGGCATTGGCATAGATGCGCACGGTGCCTTCGGCGCGGGCATCGGCGATGAGACCATCGTAGGAACGCGGGTAGCCCGCCGGGCGCTGGACCTGCTGGGCGCTCCGGCGCTGGGCTTCGGCAGGCGCGGTCATCGCGGGAAACGCGACCGTCGCTGCAAGTGCCAGAACCGTGATGAAGCTGCGCATTCCCGTATCCTCTCGCTTTCCGCATCTGATGTCGGATAAGCTGCTGGACATGGTCTACGATCCGAAGCTGTCATCCACCTTTCACGAAAAAGTGCCCTCATGCGCATCCTGATCGTCGAGGATGACGCCCCTCTCGCGCGCGGGGTAATCTCTCTTCTGCGCGCGGCAGGCCATGCGATCGACCATGTCGCCAGCGGCGAGGACGCGCTCTCGGTTGCGGCGACGGAGCCTTACTCGCTGGTGATTCTCGACGTCGGCCTGCCCGATATCGATGGATTCGAGGTGCTCGCCCGGCTGCGCGCGCGCGGCGATCAGGTGCAGGTGCTGATGCTCACCGCCCGCGACGGCCTCGACGACCGGGTGCGCGGGCTGGACCTCGGCGCCGACGATTACTTGCGCAAGCCCTTCGATGTCGAGGAACTGGAAGCCCGCGTCCGCGCGCTCGGGCGGCGGCGGGGCGGCGATGCCGCGCCGGAAATGCGGATCGGGGCGATGACCATCAACCGCTCGACCGGGCGCGTCGAGGTCGGCGAGCGGGTGATCGAACTGCGCCGCCGCGAATGGGCCGTGCTGGAAGCGCTGGCCGCGCGCGCCGGGCAGATCGTCTCGCGCGAGACCCTGCAGGCCGAAGTCTTCGGCTTCGACGATCCGGTCGGCTCCAATGCGCTGGAGGTCAACGTCACCCGCCTGCGCAGCAAGCTGGCGCCGGACGGCCCGGCGATCCGCACCGTGCGCGGGGTCGGCTACATGCTCGACCGTTCGTGACGGCGGCAGAAGGCACCCCGAAGCGGGCGCTTTCGCTGCGCCGCCGGCTCGGCATCGCGATGCTGGGGCCACTGGTGATCGCGGCGCTGGCGCTGGGCGTGATCGGCTGGGCGCTGATCTCCGATGTCGTGCGCCGCACCAACGACCGCGTGCTGGGCGGCGCACTCGGCGCGATTGCCGAAACCGTGCAGGTGGAGCGCGGCGAAGTCACCCTGGACCTGCCGCCCGCCGCCTTCGGCATGCTGGAGAATTCCGAGCGCGACAATGTCTACTACCGCATCGCCGTGGGCGACGAACTGCTGACCGGCTACGCCGACCTGCCCGCGCCCGACCTTGCGAGCCTTTCCACCGAGGAGCCGCGTTTTCGCTATGCCGAGTATCGCGGCCAGCGCATTCGCATCGGCGAAGTGCGGCGAGACCTGCCGCGCGTGCAGGCGCCGGTGGTGGTGCAGGTGGCCGAGACGCTCGACAACCGTAATGCCCTGCGTCAGCGGCTGATGACGGCGCTGCTGCTGGGCGAAGTGGTGCTGGTCGGTTTCGCGCTCGCACTGATCCGCCCGGCGCTGGGCTGGAGCCTGCGCCCGCTCGCCGAACTGCGCGCCGCCATCGAGGCGCGCGACACCCGTGCCGCGCCCGACCTCTCACCTCTGCGCACCGGCCCGCTGCCCGCCGAGCTGCAACCGCTGTCGCGCTCGTTCGACCGCCTGCTCGCCCGACTCGACGATGCGACCAGCGCCATGCGCCGCTTCACCGCCGATGCCTCGCACCAGATGCGCACCCCGCTTTCGGTGCTGAAAGTGCAGGTCGCGCTGGCCCGGCGCGGCTCCGACGAGGCGCTTCGGGAGATCGACGAGGCCACCGACCGCCTCGAACGCCTGCTCACCCAATTGCTCACTTTGGCCCGCGCCGACGAGGCAGGCACACTGCCGCCGCTGGAGCAGGTCGATCTGGTGGAAGTGAGCCGCCGGGCGATCTCCCGCCGCATCCGCCAGGCGATCGAGGCCGATGTCGAACTCCTGCTCGACAGCGACGAAAAGGCCCAGTTTTCGGTACTGGGCCATCGCTCGCTGGTCTACGAGATGCTCTCCAACCTTGTCGACAATGCCATCCGCTACAACCGGCCCGGCGGCAAGGTCACCGTCGCCCTGCGCAAGGACGCCTCGGGCACGCAGCTGATCGTCAGCGACGACGGCCCCGGCATTCCCGCCGCACAACGCGCGCAAGCCATGGCCCGCTTCGCCCGTCTGCAAGGGGAAAACGGCCCGCCCGGAAGCGGCCTCGGCCTCGCGATCGTGCAATCCTCGGCCGAGCGGCTGGGGGCAAATCTCAAGCTGGAAGACGCGGGGCCGGGCCTGCGGGTCATCGTCACCTTCGGCCAGGGCGGTTGACAGCCCTGCCCCCACCGCCTAGCCGGGAGGTCATGACAAGCATGCTCGCCCTCGCAGGAAGCTATTACTACCGCTGATCGGCGGTGGACCTCTTGTCGTTCTCAACCGCTGCGTGACCAGCGGTTGACCTCTTCCCAGCAAGACCATGGTTACGGCAGCCCTCATCGAAGGCTCCTACTCGTGGATTTCCCGGAACGTCGTCAGTCGCAGCAAGTCCCATCACTGGGCATCATCGGATTCGGTGCTTTCGGGCAGCTGACCGCGCGCTATCTGCGGCCCTCGTTCCGCATCCTCGCCGCTGATCCAAATATTGCCATGTCGCCGGTGGAGGGCGCGGCGATGGCCGATCTCGGCGCGGTCTGCCGCTGCGATCTGGTGGTGATCGCGGTGCCGCTGACGGCACTGGCGGAGGTCTGCCGCGGGATGGCGCCGCTGCTGCGGCCCGGCACGATCGTCATGGACGTCTGCTCGATCAAGGTGCGGCCCGCCGAGATTCTGCTGCGCGAACTGCCGCCCCATGTCGACCTCGTCGCGACCCATCCGATGTTCGGCCCGCAAAGCATCCGCACGGGCACGAAAGGCCTGAAAATGGTAATCTGCCCGCTGCGCGGCCGCGCCGCCGGGCGCATCGCCGCCTTCCTGCGCAAGCGTTTCGGCCTGTCGATCGTGCTGACCTCGCCCGAAGAGCACGACCGGGAAGCGGCCTTCACCCAGGGCCTCACCCACCTCATCGCCAAGGCCCTGCTGCGCATGGCCCCCTTGCCCGAGCGCGTGACCACGCGCAGCTTCGACCTGCTCCGGCAAGCCGTGGAGATGATCCGCCACGATGCCCCCGGCGTCAGCCATGCGATCGAGAGCAACCCTTTCTCCGCAGAGGCCCGCAGCCTGTTCTTCGCGGAAATGGACGCCCTGCGCCTCAGCCTGGAACCATCGCGCCTGACAGCCGCGCCCGCAATTCCGCTTCCGTGAGGATTTCGATCCGTCCACCCGCCCGGCGCAGGTCCTCGGCTTTGCGATACTGCGCCTCGGCCGTCACCCAACGCCCAAGACTATGCCGCGCGCTGACGACCAGCAGCGTCGTGGTAGTGCCGACGCCGGAAACGATACGCGCGCCCTCGCCCGCCAGAAACTGCGCGAGAATGCCGTCGCGAGCCTCGCCGAGAATGGCCACGCGCTGCCCCCTGAGCGGCCCTTGCGCGGCGGCGGTGGGCACCTTGCGGGACTTGTCGGGCTTTGCCATCCAGCCCGCGAGGTCGATCCCGGTCTCCTCCATGGCGCGCACGATCACCATGCCCGCCGCCCGCGCGTCGCTCAGCGCGTCGTGATGCCGATGCCGCAGGCCGAGGTGCCGCGAGAGCACGTTGAGCCGGTGACTGGAAAGCTGCGGCCAGGCCCGCTTGGCAACGCGGACACTGTCGAGCCAGGTCGTCTCGATCGGTGTCAGTCCGCCGATCCGGCAGGCCGCCGCCAGCGCGCCCTTGTCGAAGCCCGAATGGGCCACGGTGACGCGCCCGGTCAGGTGCCCGGCAATCGTGCCGTGGATCTCGCCGAAGGTCGGCTTGCCCGCGACATGTTCGGGCGAGATGCCGTGAATGCGGATGTTGAAAGTGGAAAATTCATCGCAAGGATCGACCAGCGTCTCATAAGCGAAGACCTCGCGCCCCTGCCGGAAACCGACGATACCGATCTGGCAAATGCTGCTGACCCGCGCGCAGGCGGTCTCGACGTCGACCACCACGAAGTCGGGTTCTTCGGAGGGGAAAGCAGGGTCCAAAGCGGGAAGCGGATTCGAATCCGGGAGTTTCATGGCCCGCGCTGTAGCAGGCGCAGCCCACTGCCGCGACCATCAACATCTGGAACATTTGAAGAACATTTTGATTGCATCGGCGCCTGTGTTCGGTCAGTCTGGCGGCTCCACGCTGACTCGGAAGAACAAGGTTTACGCGAATGCCCGCGCTCGAAGTGGCCGAAAAGCTGTCGATTCTGGCGGATGCCGCCAAGTACGATGCCTCGTGCTCCTCGTCCGGGGTGAAGAAACGCGATTCGAAGGACGGCAAGGGCATCGGCTCGACGCTCGGCGGGGGAGGCATCTGCCATGCCTATGCGCCGGACGGGCGCTGCATCAGCCTGCTCAAGGTGCTGCTGACCAACAGCTGCATCTTCGATTGCCACTACTGCATCAACCGCAAGTCCTCGAACGTGCGGCGTGCGCGCTTCACCGCGAAGGAAGTGGTGGACCTGACGCTCGATTTCTACCGCCGCAACTATATCGAGGGCTTGTTCCTCTCCTCCGGCATCATCCGCACGCCCGACTACACGATGGAGCAGATCGTCGAAGTGGCCCGCTCGCTGCGCGAGGACCACGATTTTCGCGGCTACATCCACCTGAAGACGATCCCTGATGCCGATCCGGTGCTGGTCGAGGCGGCGGGCCGCCATGCCGACCGCGTCTCGATCAATGTCGAATTGCCGACCGTGAGCGGCCTCCAGCGCCTCGCACCCGAAAAGTCGCAGGCGCGGATCGAGGGCGCGATGGGCACGATGCGCGCCGCCATCGAGGACGGCGCCGATGCCCGCAAGCGCTTCCGCTCCGCCCCTGTATTCGCGCCGGCCGGGCAATCGACGCAGATGATCGTCGGCGCCGATGCCGCCACCGACCGCGATATCGTCTCGCGCGCGGCCACGCTTTACGACAGGTTCGATCTCAAGCGCGTCTACTATTCCGCGTTCAGCCCGATCCCCGACGCCAGCACCGTGCTGCCCTTGCGCCGCCCGCCGCTGATGCGCGAACACCGGCTATACCAGTCGGACTGGCTCATGCGGTTCTACCACTTTTCTCCGCAGGAAGTGAGCGCCGCCGCCGATCCGGCCAACGGGATGCTGCCGCTCGACATCGACCCCAAGCTCGCCTGGGCACTGCGGTTTCGCGACCGGTTCCCGGTCGACGTCAACCGTGCCCCGCGCGAGATGCTGCTGCGCATTCCCGGCCTCGGCATCAAGGCGGTGGACGCCATCGTCGCCGCCCGCCGCTGGCGCACGCTGCGGCTGGACGACGTGGCGCGCATGACCGTCTCGGTAAAGAAGCTGCGGCCCTTCATCGTCACTGCCGACTGGCGCCCCACCGCCCTGCTCGACCGCGCCGACTTGCGCCCGCTGCTGACGCCGCCCGCGCGGCAGCTGGAACTCTTCGCGGCCTGACCATGCGCGCGGTCCGCCTTGAAACCGAGGACGATTTCGACGGCTGGCGCGCCGCCGCCCGCGCCCTCGCGGTCGAGGGCGTGGCGCCGGAACAGGTCATCTGGCAAGTTGGCGACCGCGCGACCGACCTGTTTGTCGATGACGGCAACGACATGGCCGTTGCTCTACCCACCGAAACGCCGCTGCGGGTATCGAAGCAATTCCTCGAACTGGCGCGCGATGCCGCGCTCCACAGCGATCCCGAGCGGTTTTCCCTGCTCTACACCATGCTCATCAGCCTGCTGGTTAGACCCCAAGGACTGGAGGATCGCGCGGACCCGCTTGTCCGCCGTTTGGAAGGGCTCGCCCGCAACGTCCGGCGCGACAGTCACAAGATGCACGCCTTCGTCCGCTTCCGCGAACTTGCGGACGGGGACAGTTCGCGCTTCGTCGCGTGGTTCGAGCCGGAACATCACATCCTGCGCGCCAATGCCGGGTTCTTCGTCGACCGCTTCACCAATATGCGCTGGTCGATCCTCACCCCGCGCGGATCGCTGCACTGGGACGGCGCGGTGCTGAACGAAGGCCCGCCCGCCACCCGCGCCGATGCCCCCGGCGACGATCCGGTCGAGGGCATCTGGAAGGCCTATTACAGCGCGATCTTCAATCCGGCACGGGTCATGCCCCGCGCCATGCTCAAGGAAATGCCGCGCAAATACTGGAAGAACATGCCGGAAACCGCGCTGGTCCCCCAGCTTATCGCCGGCGCCCGCAAACGCGAACTCGGGATGATCGAGCAGGCCCGCAGCACCCCTGTTCGCGGCAGAGGCCCCGAGTCCCTCGAACTGCTGGCCGAGGAAGCGGCAGGCTGTCGGCGCTGCCCGCTGTGGCGCCCCGCCACCCAGACCGTCTTCGGCGAAGGCCCCCACGATGCCGAGATCATGATCGTCGGCGAACAGCCCGGTGACCAGGAGGATTTGGCCGGAAGGCCTTTCGTCGGCCCTGCCGGTGACGTGTTCGACCGCGCCATGGCGGAAGCCGGGATCGACCGCACGCGGGCTTACGTGACCAATGCGGTGAAACACTTCAAGTTCGAGCCGCAGGGCAAGCGCCGCCTCCACGCCCGCCCGAACGTCGGGGAGATCGAGGCCTGCCGCTGGTGGGTCGATCAGGAACGCGCCATCGTCCGCCCGCGTCTCGTCATTGCCATGGGCGCCACGGCAGCCCGCTCGCTGACCGGCCGCACCGTCGCCGTCGGACAGGAACGCGGGCGCGCCGTTCCCCTGCCCGACGGCACCCCGTGCTGGGTGACCGTCCATCCCAGTTATCTGCTGCGCCTGCCGCCCGAAGCGGATGCCGAGGCGGAGTTCGCCCGCTACGTCGCCGACCTTCGCAGCGCCGCAGCGAGTCTCTCGGTCGCGGCCTGATGGCTCGCCCGGCAACGCATAAACATCATCCACACGGCGTTTCGAAGCAACGGTTTGACGCAAATCACTCCGAAACGGAGAGAATTGGGTTAGCCATCATACCGCAAGTGCGAAGGCCGGACACGGCGCGCACCTCTGGAGGAATGACATGAAGGTTTACACCCTGCGGTTCTTCGAGGACGAACATGGTCTCGCCAGGAGACTGGAGTTCAAGGCGCCGGATATTTCGGGAGCCGTCGCCATCGCCCAGCGCGAGGCCGCCAAGCGCAGCGCCGAACTCTGGGAAGGCGCCCTCAAGCTCTGCACCATCGGCCGCTCCCGCCCCGAAATGGCGATCCTCGCGGTATCCTGAAAAGTAAGGCCGGGCACCGCAGCACCCGGCCCATCACTGACTTTTTCAGGCGACCTTGAACTGCGAGGCCTGCGCGGCCAGCCGGTCCACCTCCTCGGTCAATCCGCGCGCCGCGGCGGAGGCCTGCTCCACCATTGCGGCATTCTGCTGCGTCGCAATGTTCATCGCGCCGATCGCCGCTGTGATCTCGCTGACCGATGTGGCCGAGGCACGATTGCTGCGGGCCATGCCGCCCAGCAGGACATGGACTTGCGCCACGTCCCCGGCGATTCCCTCGAAAGCCCCATCCACCCGCTCCACCGCGCCGAGCGCGGCGACGATTTCCGACTGGGTGACGGTAAGCTGCTCGCGGGCGCTGCGGGCTTCCTCTTCCGAACGCTTGGCCAGCGCCGAGACGAGATCGGCCACGACCGCGAAACCGCGCCCGGCCTCGCCCGCCCGGCCCGCCTCGACGGCCGCGTTCATGGCAAGCACACGGGTCTGGAAGGCGATCTTGTCGAGGCCCTCGATCACACCATCGATATTGGTCGCGCTGTCCGAGACCCGGCGCATGGCGTCCACCGCTTCGGCAGCCACCACGCGTCCGCCGCCAACGGTGGCGATCGCCTCGTCGGCGCGGGTGACGGTTTCCGCCGCCGCTGCCGCACCGGCCTTGAGGCCGTTGTCGATTTCCAGCAGCGCCGCCGAACTCTGCTCCAGACTGGCCGCGCTCGCCTCGGTACGGCGGGCAAGGTCTTCCGAAGCCTGGGCGATCTCGAAAGAGCTGCCGCGGATCGAGATCGTGCTCTCGCCCGTGGCGCCGATCAGGCCGCGCAGCTCGGTCAGGGCCGCATTATAGTTGGTGCGCAGGCCTTCATAAGTACCGGGGAAGGCATGGGCGATCTCGGCCGTGAGGTCGCCAGCGGAAAGCTGCGCGAGGCTGCCGGCCAGGCGTTCGACCACCTGCCGCTGCTCCAGATCGGCCGCTTCCTTGGCGACGGCCGCATCGCGGAACACCAGTAGCGCGCGGGCGATGCCGCCGATTTCGTCCGGCCGTTCGGTATCGGCGATCTCGGCATGGTTGTCGCCCTTCGCCAGCCGCATCATCGTCGCGCTTGCAGTTTCCAGCGGTGCGAAGAGCTTGCGGGCGCCGCGCATGCAAAGCGCGGCGGCGATCACCGCAACGACGACGGCGAGCAGCAGGATGTGCCAGCCCAGACTGTCGACATTGCGATAGAAATCCTCGGCGGAAACGCCCACGAAGAGCACGCCGATCACCTGTCCGCTGGGGTCCTTGATCGGATCGTAGGCGGTGAAATAGCGGGTGCCCAAGATATCGGCCTCGCCGCGATAGGGCTGACCCTTGCCGAGTACGGTATCCTTGACCGGCCCATCCGCGAGCCGTGTGCCGATGGCGCGGCTGCCGTCCTCCTTGAGGACATTGGTGGCCACGCGCATGTCGCCCATGAAGATCGTGGCGGTGCCGCCGACCAGTTCCTTCATGCGGTCGACCGCGGCATTGTTGTCATTGAGCGGCGTTCCGCCGACGTAGAGCTTCCCGTCCCGCATCGCATAGTCGAGTCCGCTCCGCTGGAGCACGGACCAAGCCACGCGCATGTTGGTGTCCAGCCGCTCCTCGCCTTGCGCACGAGCGTCCTGCACGAGCAGCAGGCGGGTGCCGATGAAGAGCACGGCCGAAAGCATGACCAGCGCACCGACGGTCATGAGAGTTACTTTGGTCGATAGATTCTGCCTGTTCAGAAAGGCACGAAGTCGTGTCATGGCATTTCTCGTTTGGGGGGAGGCGAGAGAAAGGCACCGCAATGCTCGGCGCCGGGACTGATCCTCCCGTGCCGAGCGCGATTGCAATCGTTATAGAGGCCTTGCGCCTGAAACCCGCCGAAAACCGGCGTTTTTTAACATTTTGCAACAATGTTGCCGGAAAGATGACGCATCACCCGCGAACGCGACTCAGGGGCGGGCGAAAGCTTTTCGATATCGCTAACCTCCGATTTTCTCATTGGAAATTCACGAACATGGAAGCACGGGAAAGAAGCATGTCCGCTTCGGCAGTATAATCGCCGACCGATTGAAGACATATCGGACCGATATCATCCATTTGATATGAATATGAAATCTTCCGAGTTATGCTCATTTGCCCAGTCGAGTGCTCTGCAATGGGTTCATTCCGGAGCCAATTCCCCGAAGACGAAAGGAACTCCGTAAGCAACTCTCAGATTACGATTGCAAAATCGCCGCTATTTCCCGCCCGTGCGGGTCGGCAGCAAAGAGAGGTGCAAAGGTGTTGAGGACTATTCTAGCCGCAACGGGCCTGTCGGCGGCCTTGCTGGTGGCGGCACCGGCCCAGGCCGACATCACCGGAACCATCAATGCTACCCTGACGCTACAGGCAGGGTGCATCATCAATGGCCAGAACTACGACAACGGCTCCGCCAATGTCACGTTCGGAACGCTGAACTTCGGAACGCAGAACACGCTGTTCACGCAGGTCGATGCCCAGGTGCTGAGCGGCGCCACCGGCTTCACCATCCAGTGCAGCAACGGCGTCACCCCGTCGCTCTCGTTCCGTGCGGGCCAGCACGACGGTTCCGGCACCGGCACCGGCGTTCGCGCCATGCTGAACACCACGACCGCCGGGCAGTTCGTCACCTACAACCTCTACAGCGATGCAGGGCGCACCACCGTGATCCCCATCGGCGGCACGATCGCGCTGTCCAGCACCGGAGCGGCGCAGACGGTGAACGTCTATGGCCGCGCCTTCGGGGCGGCGGGGCTTTCGCCGGGTACCTATACGGATATCGTCACGGTCGTTCTCGTCCTCTAAGGCGATATCGCCGCCCGTCATGACCGTCGCCCACCCCCTTGGGGCGAGGAAGGTTGTTTCACCTGTTCCCCTCGCCCGCCTGGCCGTCTTCGGCGCTTGCGTCGTAGCGCTGTTCCCACCGGGCGCCGATGCCGCCACGACCGGGCAGTTCGACGTCACGGCAACGGTCACGCCCGGTTGTCTGGTCGACGGGCTGGGCGCCAGCGGTAATGCCGGGCAGATCGGCACGCTGGACTTCGGCACCACCTCCACGTTCTCCACCCAGCAGCGCACCGCGACCTCCACGACCGGCCAGACCATGCGCCTGCGCTGCACCCAGGGCGTGAGCTTGCGGATGACCGTGGACGGCGGCACCCACGCCAGCAGCGGCCAGCGCAACCTCCAGCGCGGTGCGACCGCCTCGCGCGTTCCCTACAGCTTGTGCAGCGATGCCGCCTGCACGCTGCCGATCGCCATCGGCACCGCCGTCAATACCGCGATCACCACGAGCAACAGCGAGGACGTGCGCCTGCCGATCTACGCCCGGCTGACCCTGCCCGGCACACTGCCACCGGGCACCTACACCGACACGCTGACCGTCACTCTCACATGGTGATCCGCCATGCCCCAAGGAGCCAGCCGATGCACACGATCTTCCGTTTCTTCGGCCGGTTCCTCAGCTCAGCGATCCTCTCGGCGCTGGCGCCCCTCGCTGCCGGCGCGCAGTCGCCGGGATCGCTGCTGATCTGGCCGATCAGTCCGGTGATCGAGGGCGACGCCCCGGCAGCCGCGCTCTGGCTGGAAAACCCCGGCAAGGCGCCGATCACGCTCCAGATCCGCATCTTCGCCTGGACCCAGCAGAACGGCGAGGACCTCTACGGCGAGCAAAAGGATATCCTCGGCACCCCGCCGATCCTCAGCATCGAGCCGGGCCAGCGCCAGCTGATCCGCCTGACCCGGCTGGTGCCGCCGCCCGGCGTGCCGGAAAAGCCCTACCGCGTCATCGTCGACCAGATCCCGACCACCGATCCCGCCGCCGCGACGGGCAGCCAAGGCGCTGCGGTGACCTTCCGCATGCGTTATTCGCTGCCGCTGTTCTCGCTTGCGAAGACCGGAGACGGCGCGAAGAAGGCCGTTCCCCCGCCGCCGCAGCTCGGCTGGAGAACCGGAACCGACGGCCAGGGCCGCTACATCGAGATCCGCAACAGCGGCGCCGGACACGCGCGGCTCAGCGATGTGGCCTTTGCGCGGACCGGCAAGCGCTCCGGCCTTGGCGAGGGCCTGTTCGGCTACGTCCTGCCCGGCGCGACGATGCGCTGGCCACTCCCCGAGGGCACGGACGCGCAAGGAGACCTGACGGCGACGCTCAATGGCAGGGCGATGGCCCATATCGAGCGTCTGCCGGAATGATCCGCGGATGCCCGGAGCCGAGCCATCGCGGAGACGCCCGAAGCGAGTCCCGGCCGGGATCGCCACCGGCGTCGTCGCGCTGTTGCTGGCGACGGACTGCCTCGCCGCGCCCGATGCACCGGACGCCCCCGATGCCGCCCCGCGCGCGGACTTCTTTTCCGACCTTCCGCCGCCGGTCGACCGGGCCGATTTCGATGCCGACCAGACGCTGCAACTCGAAATCTACGTCAACGGCATGGCCAGCGGCGTGCTAGCCTCCGTGCTCAAGCGCGACGACCGCTTCCAGCTCCGCACGGCGGACTTGCGCCGCGCCGGGATGGTGCTGCCCACGACCGATGAGAAAGTCTTCCTCGATACGCTGGACGGGGTGAGCGCCGACTACGATTCCGCGCGCCAGCAACTGCACCTCACCGTCCTGCCCGACTATCTCCCGACCCAGCAAATCGGGCCGCACGGCCGCCCCTACGAGCGGGCGAAGCGGGACAGCGGGGCCCTGCTCAATTACGATGCTTTCCTGACCGGGGGCGGCGGCCTTCCGCTGCAAGCGTCGCTCTGGCACGAGGCGCGGGTGTTCGGGCACTTCGGCATGGTCTCGACCACCGGCGTCGTCAGCACCTCGCCGGGCAATAGCTCCGACGATCGCCGCCATGGCCCCTACATCCGCTACGACACATATTGGCGCTGGTCCGACGAGCGCAGCATGACGACGGTGGAAGCGGGCGACATCATCACCCGCACCCTGCCCTGGGCGCCTGCGATCCGGCTGGGCGGCGCGCAGATTTCCCGCGATTTCTCGGTGCGGCCGGATATCGTTACTTATCCGCTGCCCGAATTCGCCGGGAGCGCCGCCCTGCCTTCCACCGTCGATCTCGTCGTCAACGGCCAGCGGATTGCGGGGAGCCAGGTCAATCCCGGCCCCTTCTCGCTCGGCACTCTGCCGCCGATCAACGGCTATGGGCAGGCCAACCTGATCGTCACCGACATGCTCGGGCGCAGCATCGCCACATCCATGCCCTTCTACGTCAGCAGCGCCCTGCTGCGTCCGGGGCTGACCGAATATGCACTGGCCGCAGGCTCGTTCCGCCGCAACTACGGCATCCGCAATTTCGACTACCAGGGCCTCGCCGTCAGCGCCTTCGCCCGGCACGGGCTGACCAGCGCGCTCACGCTGGAACTGCGCGGCGAGGCGGCGGAAGACATGCGCCTGCTCGGCGCCGGGGCGGTGTTCCGGGTGGGCGAACTGGGCGTGGTCAATGCCTCCTATAGCCGCAACTTCGGGCAGACTTCCGGCGGCGAGCTGACGGTCGGCTACGAATATCAGGCCCGGCGGTTCTCCGTGGGAGTGCGGCATATCCGGCACGATGCCGACTATGTGGACCTCGCCCTGCTCGACCAGCCCTATCGCCGCGGGTGGGAGCACCAGACCTCGGCCACCGCCAGTTTCTCGCTCGGCGGCGGCGGGACGCTCGGCCTCGGTTATTTCGACCTTGCGCGGCAAGGGGCAGACAGCGGCAAGCTCGCCAACCTCTCGTGGACGGTGCCGCTCTGGCGCGAAAGCCGCCTCTATGCGGGCGTTTCGCGCGACTTCTCCAGCAAGAGCTGGTCCGGCGCGCTGACGCTCACCGTGCCGCTCGGCACCGGCTATGCCAGCGCCGGGGTGGCGCGCGATCAGGACGGGCGGACCGGGCTGACGGCGGACTACTCGCGGCCAATCCCCACCGAGGGCGGCTTCGGCTGGAACGCCAGCGTCTATGGCGAACCCGGCGACAAGCCCTACTTGCGCGGCGACCTCGCCTGGCGCACCCAGCCGATCCAGCTTCGCGCCGGGGCCTATGGCCAGGGCGACTATACCGGATGGCTGGGGGCGAGCGGATCGCTGGTCTTCATGGACGGCGCCCTTTTCGCGGCGAACCGCGTGACCGACGCCTTCGCGCTCGTCACCACCAACGGCGAGGCGGGCGTGCCGGTGCGCTACGAGAACCAGCTCATCGGCGAGACCAACCGCGACGGTCGCCTGCTCATCCCCTCGGCCAGCGCCTGGTATCCGGCCCATTACGACATCGACACCCTGTCGCTGCCCCCCAGCGTGCAGGCCGACGTCGTCAGCCGCCGCGTGGCGGTGGCGGCGGGCAGCGGCTACGTGGTGCGCTTCCCGCTCGATCGCACGACCGTCGCGCGCGGCGTACTCGTAGATACGGCGGGCAAGCCGGTTCCGGCCGGTTCGGTCCTGCTGCTCAACGAGAAGACGCGGACTTACGCAGGATGGGACGGGATGATCTTCCTCGAAGGCGTGGCCGCCGAAAACGCACTGGTTGCGACCTTCCCCGAAGGCGGAACCTGCCGCGCCCGGTTCACCGCGAGCCTCCCCGCCGAGGATATCCTCGACATCGGAACCGTGACATGCCGCCCATGAGCCGTCTATTCACCCTTTTCGCCGCCATGCTGGCACTCGTGCTGCTCGCCGCCCGCGCCGAAGCCTGCACCGTTTCCGCGGGCAGCGCCAACCTGGGCAGCGTGAGTTCCTACACGGTCGGCACCACGTCCCAGCAAGGCAGCGGCTCGGCCGGCTTGCAGTGCGACATCACGCTCGCCTTGCTGGCCACACACTATGTGGGCCTTCGTGTCGAAAATTCCACGCTGCTGCTGACCGGACCTGGCGGGCTGACAATTCCCTATATCCCATCGGCCACGCAGAACGGTGCCGCCCTGCCCCTGAACACTTTCGAGAACATCTCTTCGACGCCCCTTCTCAGCCTGTTCTCCGGCACGGGCGGCACCGTACCGATCTACATACGCACCACACCGACCACGGCACTGCGGGCCGGGGACTACACCGGCTCCTTCGATCTGCGCTGGTACTATTCGATCTGCACCGTCGGGGTGGTCGCCTGCATTACCTTCGACAACAGCCCCGGTCTCGTACGCCCGCTGCTGACCGCGCCGACCAACTGGGGGACAGGGGTGGTCGCACGCATCACGGTAACGCTCACCGTCCAGAACGACTGCATCATTAACGCACCCGCCGCCGGGTTCGGCTCGGCGCCGCTGGTGGGCAGCTTCAACCCGATCACCCGCACGATCCAGATCCGGTGCAGCGCGGGAACATCCTATACCGTTGGCCTCGACGACGGCGCCAATGCCAGCGGCACCGTGCGGCGGATGCGCTATACGTCCGGCTCGACCTCCAGCTATCTCAACTACGAGATTTACAAGACGACCTCCTCCACCGAGCGCTGGGGTTCGGTCGGCGCTGCAAGGCGCGGCAGCGGCACGGCGGAAACCAATCCGGGCATCTACGATTCCGTGACCACGCAGGGCTATACCTACCGCGCGGCGATCCTGCCCGGACAAGTCACCCCGCCCGGCGGAACCTATACCGATACCGTGCGGGTCGACGTGGCGTTCTGATCGTCCTCTCTCGGGGATTTCGCTCTGCCCCGCATACGCCGTAACAGCGGCACTTCGATCAGGTGATGGACGAAAAGCCCGCAAGCGAGCGCCCCTGCCAGCAGGAAGGCGTAACAGGACGCGAGATGCGCGGCGGTATCGATCCCGGTGCGCAGCCAGACCTGCCAGGCCAAGCCGATGCCCAGCAGGTGGAAAAGATAGAGGCTGTAGGACGCCTCGCCCAAGGCGACCGGCAGAGCCGGAACGCACCGACGCGCCCGCCCTTCCCAAACCGCAAGACCCGCGATCAGCAGCGCGCAAGGCACGCCATAGGCCAGCCGAGCGAAATTGCCGTAGCCGTCGATCCGCCCCAGCGCCTCCATCGTCCCAACCAGCACCAGCAGTCCGGCAGCGACCAGCGCGAGCAGGCCTCCGCGCCCGATCCAACCCCGAGCGACCGCCAGCGCCGCACCCGTGCCGAACAGGAACTGGAGATTGAACAGGCTGGCGAAGCGCGGCAGGCCGTAGCCCGGCAGCAGTCCTAGCCCTTGTGCTAGGCCCCAGAGCAGCCAGAGCAACAGGCAGGCCAGCCCGAGCCTCCGGCTCACTATCAGCAGCGCGAAAGCGGCGTAGAACAGCATCTCATGCTGCAAAGTCCAGGCGACGCCGAGCAGCGGGTCCTGCGTCACCGGCAGCAGGCTGGCCGAAAGCGCGACGCGGGAGAGCGTCACTTCGTCGCCGTGATGCGGTAGCATCAGCGCGATCGTCGCCGCCAGCGCCACCCAGTAGATCGGCATGAGCCGCGCAAACCGCTGCCAGGCATAACGCCCGAGCGCCTGCGGACGGCCGATGTCCTGCCGGTGGACATGCAGGATGATGAAGCCGGACAGCACGAAGAACAGGTCGACCCCCGCATGGCCCGGCTGGGTCAGCCGAGTGAGCGCCGATGCGTCCACCGCCTGCCCGAGGTGCCGCGCGGCATGATAGGCGACGACCGCCAGCGCCGCGATCCCGCGCAGGGCCTGGATGCTCCGGAGCTTCGGCGTGCGCGACCCGCTCATGGTTCAGCGCTCCGGCTGCGGCGGGACCACGGCGATCCAGCCGTCGCCGATGCGGCGGAAGTCCATATCCGCGACCGGAAAGCCGGAGGCGCGCAGATGGGTCGAGACCGCCCCGGCATCGAACTGTTGCTTGCTGTCATGCTCGCCCCAGAACACCGTCGGACAACCTCGCGCCAGATCCCGCGATCCCGCCGGAGCAACCGAAAAACCGAAGGAGCGCGCCACATAGCCATAGGCGAAAGGCACGACCTGGGCATTGTCACGCGGCAGCATGGCCATGACTTCGGCATTCCAGAACGGATCGGTATGCACCACGGTCCCCGGACAGCGCGCGACTTCTTGCGCGATCGCCCGGCCCGTGGTGAACCAACTCACCCGGTTCACCGCGAGCGGCACGTTCTGCGCAAGCGCGAGCAGCGTCGCCGCGAACCCGGCCAGCAGTGCCAGCGACCGCCAGCGCGGCAACAGACCTTCGAGCAGCCGCCCCCCGGCCAGCCCCACGCCGACCGAGACCGCCGCGACCAGCGCCATCAGATATTTCTCGATCAGGATCGGCCTTAGCATATGCAAGGCGATGAGACCGACCGCCGCCATTACGACGCCTATCACCAGCAGCGCCAGCGCTCCGACCTCACCGCTCGGCTTCCCGTGTCGCAGCACATCGCGGCCCAGCAGCACCGCTCCCGCCAGGGCGCCCACCAGCACCGGCAGGTTGGCCTCCAGCGTGCGCAGCAGCGCCCATTCCACCGACCAGCGGGCGGAATCGAACCCCGGCTCGATCCAGAACACGCGGGTATTGCTCAACCAGATCGGAAGCTGGAACGCAGTGATCGCCGCAAAGACCAGCCCCGCGACGACGACCGGCACGCCGATCGCGTGCACCTCCCGCCAGTCGCGGCGCAGGGCGGCAGCCATGAGGAACGGCAGAACCAGTGCCGCGCAGGCGAGCGAAGTGATGATATGCGTATTGAAACCCGCAAGCGCGGCGATCCAGAACACTGCCTGTCGCCGCGTCGAACCCGCCTTTCCGGTCAGCCGGATCGCGCAAAGCCCCAGTGCCAGCACGGTCACCGCGCAGAGCGAAAGAAAATAGGACCGCAGCTCACTCCCGGCGATCAGCGACCACGGGTTGGCGGCCAGTTCGAGCACCAGTATCGCTGCGGCAGGCGCCAGACGCGGCACCTCGCGCACGATAATCGCGCCGCCTACCAACGCCACGCAGCCAAGCGCCACGTTGAGCAGGCGATGATGCGCGATCGAGCCAAGCCACGCGGTCATCCGCGCCAGCACGTAGTAGAGCGGCGGATGGTTGTCCGCGAGCCAGCTTTCGCGCAAGGCGTCCGTCCAGGGTACGCCGGGGCGGGTCACGAACTGGGTGTAGAATTCGTCGTACCACGGCCCGCGCTGAAGGCAGGTCCAGACCAGCGCGCTGCCAAGCAGGAACAGCGTGGCGAGAACCAATAACCGGCTGGACGAACGGATCAACGACTGGCCCCGCAACTTGCTCGCCCGCTGCGGACGCTGGCAAGGCGTCTAGGCAGGTTTGGCGAAGGAAGCGTTAACTTGCCTTCGTCGCCGCGCCAAGGGTCCGTCGCCGGAAGCGATTGAAACCCGGTCGCTCTCCGCGCTACCACGACGCCATGCGGAGATATCTGACCCCGGCCCTCGCGGCGCTTTCCTCCTGCCTTTCGGGTATGGCCATCGCCAACGATTCCTCGGCGCAACTGGCCGCAGGCGGCCTCGTCCTGACCCGCAGCGACACTATCGAGATGCAGACCGAGGATCTCGAAATCTCTCGCTCGGCAGTCAAGGTGCGCTACACCTTCCTCAACACCAGCGGCAAGGACGTGGTCAGCCGCGTCGCCTTCCCGCTGCCGCCGGTCGGCGGGCGGGAAATGTTCGAGATGGATGTCTCGATTCCCGTCGATTCCCCCGACAATTTCCTCGGCTTCACGACCCGCGTGGACGGCAGGCCCGTCGCCATGGACATGGAGCAGAAGGCCATGGTCGGCACCGCCGACCACGCTGCCTGGCTGCACGCGCACGGGATACCGCTGGCCCCGCACCTCGGCCCCGCGCAGGAAGCGCTGGAGCGCCTGACACCGGCTGACAACGCCGAAGCCCAGCGTCTCGGGCTGATCGACGAGGATGGCTACCCGGCCTGGAAGCTGGAGACGACCTATCACTGGCTCCAGAGGTTCCCGGCCGGCGTGCCGGTGGTGGTCGAGCACCGCTACCAGCCCTCGGTCGGAGGCACGGTGGCCACCCTGCTCGGCCGCGAGCCGGAGGCTGAGACCGTGCGCGCCTACTGCGTCGATGCCGCCCTGCTCACGGCCATGAACCGCGCCGCCGCCCGCGACATCCATTATTCGGAGGGCTGGATCGATTACATCCTCGTCACCGGCGGCAACTGGAAGAAGCCGATCGGCAAGTTCCGCCTCGTCGTCGACAAGGAGCGTCCGCAGGACTTCGTCAGCTTCTGCGGCGACGGCGTCCGCAAGATCGCCCCGACCCGCTTCGAAATGACGAAAACCAACTGGCGACCGGAAAAGGACCTCTCGATCCTGTTCCTCGAACGCCGCACCGAAGGGAAGTGAAGCCTTCCTTCAAGACCGCCCGCATTATGAAATCTCAACGGCCCGCCGCCTGACCTCGTCTGGAATTCACACGCGCCTCCTTTTAATTTTCGAGGCATCGGCCCGGTCGTTCCGAGGCCGATTGTCTACGTAGCTTTGAGGAGCGTATCGTGATCGAATCCTTCGGCACTACGGAGCCCGACCAAAACGGGTCCGTGCTCTATGTCGGCCAGGACCGGGCCGGGCACTGGCTGGTCCAGGAAAACCACGGCCTTCTGGAAGGCCGGTTCATTTCCCGCGACGCCGCTTGGCGTTTCGCGCGCAGCGAAGTCCATGGCTTTCCGGGCGCGGTGATCGCCCTGGCGACGGAATGGCTCGTGCCCGCGATCCCGTTCGAGCCACCGCTCGAACGCGCCGCCTGACGGGAGCATCGACCATGCCTTACGCGCTTTCGCTGAAGGGGGCCTCACCCTGGCCCGCCGTGTCGGTCACGGCGGCGCTACCGCCCCTGAAAATCGCTCCCGCCGCCTGCGATGATCCCTGCTGGCCCGCGCTTTCGGCCCGGCTCGAAGAGCTGCGCGAACGCGGCCGACGCGCCCTGCGCATCGTCCACGTCCCGTGCAGCGATGGTTCCCTGCTCATCGCAGCGGCGAGACGGGCAAGGTCCCTCGGCTTTCTCTCGATCGAGGTCCTCGGCGCGGATGTCGATCCCGAGCGAATCGAACGCGCACGCCGCCATGCGTGCCTTCACGCGGATTCCGCCATCGGCTTTGCCTTCGAGGTGGCTCAGCCGCTGGCAAGGCTGGAGGCGGAGGCGGAATTTCCAGCCGATATCGTGCTTTACGAAGCAACGGCTGGCGCTCCGAAAGCCCTTCTGGAGGCAGCGGCGCGCGCCGGTGATCTTGTCCTGCGTGCGAGGCTCTGCGCATGACGCGCCGGGACTTTCGCTGGCGCATTCTCGGCGCCGTGCTCTTCGTCGGCGGGCCTTGTCTGGCGCTGCTGACGCCGGGCCAGGCCGCCGGGCCGCATGGCATCGTTACCGTGCTGTGCCTCGTGGCGACGCTGCTGGGCCTTGTCCTGCTGATACGGGGCCGGAAAGTCGCGCTGGCCCTGCGCGTCGAGAACAGCCCGCATCGGATGTTGCCCGCGCTGCTGCACGAACGGCGCCTGAGGCGCCGTCGGCCGCGGGACTGATCGCTCCATCGAAAAAGCCCGGCATCCCCCGATGCCGGGCTTTTCATTCCGTCAGAATGCCGCCGTAACCGAGGCGACGACCGCAGCATCGGCAATCGAGCCGGTGCCGTCCTGCCCCTTGCTGAAGTTCGGCTGGAGCCGCGCGGCATCGGCACCGCCGATATCGGTATCGACATAGGACACATTGAAGGTCAGGTTGCGCCAGGCGGCGTCCAGCCCGAGCGACCAGTCCCAATAGCTGCCCGTAGGCGCGACGCTGGTGCCGTTGGGGCCGAGGCCGGGATTGCCGTTCGAATGGCCCAGATGCGCCTTGGCCGTCAGCGGCGTTCCGGCAATGGCAAGCGCTCCGTCACCCCAGAGGTAGAGGTTGTCCTGCTTCTGCCCCCGGCTGTTCGGAGCATTGGAGACATTGGCGAGCGCGTATTGCTTCGGCGCATAGGCGACACCCGCCGTCAGCGTGGCCGGGCCGGCGGTGCCCGAGAGCTTGACGTAAGGCTCGGCGAAATCGGTATCGTCCGCACCGCCCGGATACATGTACCAGGTCAGGCCAAGATCGAGCGCGGCATGGTCGCCCAGCTTCGCCTTGTAGCCGCCGATCAGGTCCAGCTCCATGTTGGCGCCGCCGAAGGTTCCCCAGCCCGAAAGGTTCGACGCCCAGGTTCCGACGTAGAGGCCGCTCTCATGGGCGATGGTGAGGCCGCCCTGCACCGCCATGCTCTCGTCCGACTGCGAGACCCCGCGGAAACGGTAGTCCGAGGTCAGCGTGGCGGAGCCGGAAACGGTCACGGCGCTGGGGGCCGCTTCGTCCTGGGCCTGAGCCGCCAGCGGAGCAAAGCCGACGAAGAGAGCGGCGAGAGATACGATGGATTTCATGATGTCCTCTTGCGTTCTCCGCCGGAGCGGCGGAGCGATTCGAGGACGCCCAAGTAGAGCAGGTCCGCATTTGATATCGAGAGCGGGACAAGTGCATCCGCATAGTGTTTTCATTACTTACCGAGACTTTATCCTGCCCCATGACGGCTCCCATCAGCCGGTCGAACGCAGTCCGGCGCGTCTGGTAGGCGGAGTGTCCGCAGCCACGGCCATGGTTTCCCCGGCTTGCGGAGGCTCATCCTGTCGGAACAGCTCGAACAGGCGCGGCTCGATCAGCCCGGCGCTCCAGCGTCCCGGCACTGACACCTGCTTCCAAAGTCCTGCGCCGACAAAGACCAGCGCATTGCCCGTCACCAGCAGCAGCAGGAGCAGCGCACAAAGACCAAGCTCGGCGGGCGTCGCCGCCCTCGGCGGATGCGCATGAACGCTTCGGTACAGCAGCGAACCGACGAACCAGGCAGCGCTCAGCAGAGCGCCGCCGCCGAGCCGCAGCAAGAGCCGGGCTGCGAGAGTTTCATGCCATTCGGCCATCGTGCACCTCCTTTGGGAGGCACACCATCTATAGGCGCGCGCATAGCAATTCGAGAGCGGGGAACGGCACCAGGCATTGAGATTTCAAAATGCTGCTCTCAAGCCACGTCTTCCGGCAGGCGCAGACGGTAGCCGATGCCCACCTCGTTGCTGATGACCTGCGGCCGCTGCGGATCGGTTTCCAGCTTCTGCCGCAGCGACCGCACCAGAACGCGCAAGTATTCGACATGGCGCTCGGATTCGTTCGGCCAGACGTTCACCATGATCTGGTCGTGGGTGATGACCCGGCCCGGAAACTTCGCGAGCTGCGCCAGCACCGCATATTCCTTGGGCGTGAGGTGGACTTCCTTGCCCGCCTTGGTGATCCGGCGGTTCATCAGGTCGATGGAAAGGTCCCCGGCAGTCACCGCCGGAACCCCGCCGCCGCGCGTCATGCGGTTGCGCAAGGCCACGCGGACGCGGGCCAGCAGTTCGTCGGTATCGAAAGGTTTGGTCAGGTAGTCGTCGGCGCCGAGGTCGAGCGCGGCGACCTTTTCCTCGGTCGCTTCGCGGGCGGAAACGATGATGAGCGTGGTGTCGCTCTGCTGCTTGATGATCGGCACGAGTTCGAGTCCATCGCGATCCGGCAGGCCGAGGTCGAGCAGCACGATATCGGGCCGTTCCTGCCGCAGCCGGTCGAGCGCCTCGCGCCCGTTCACCGCCTCGATGACATGGTAGTCGGCACGGCCCAGCGCGGCGAGGATGAGGCGGCGGATCTGCGGCTCGTCATCGACGATGAGAACCTTGTGGCGGATGGTCATGGTACGTCCCTGTCTTCGAAACTCTTGAGGATCAGCGCATCGGGAATGCGGATGGTGAAGCAGGCGCCCAGCGGCTCCTCGTTGTTGGATGCCTCGACCGAAAGCCCCATGGCCTCCGCGAAGCCCTTGACGATGGCGAGGCCGAGGCCGGTGCCGTGGCGCACCCGGTCCGATCCTTCGAGGCGGGTGAACGTCTCGAACACGCGCTTTTCCTGACCGAGGGGAATGCCCGGCCCTTCGTCGATCACCGAAAGCAGCAACATGTCCGGCGCGCGGCGGCAGCGGATCAGGATAGGCGTGCCGGGATCTGCATAGCGCCCGGCATTGTCGAGCAGGTTGATGAGGCAATGGTGCAGCAGCACCGGATCGACCCGCACCAGCGGCACGTCGGGCGGAATGTCGAGCTGCACCGCATGCCCGTGCAGGGCGGCGCGGGTATCGTGGGCGGCCCCGGCCACCGCGTCGAACAGGTCGGTCGGCTCCGGCTTCATCGGCAGGGCACCGGCCTCGACGCGGGCCATGTCGAGCAGGTTGGCGACAAAGCGGTTGAGGCGCAGCGCCTCGGTCTCGATGGCCTCGGCCAGTTCGCCGGAGGGGTGCTGGCGCATCTCCTTCGCCGCCGTCAGGATCGTGGTGAGCGGAGTGCGCAGGTCATGGCTGACCGAGGACAGCAGCGCCGAGCGCAGCCGGTCGCGCTCGCCCACGGCCTGCGCCTTGAGGTTCTCCTCTTCCAGCGTCAGGCGGTCGAAGGCGATCGAGGCCTGGTCGAGAAGGCTCATCAGCAGCGGCAACTGGTCGGAGCGCAAGGGATCGGCGGCATCGGTCCGGGCGATGCCGAGCACGCCGAGCACACCGCGTGTCGTCCGTAGGGGATTGAACAGCCAGTCGGAGGCAGTGAGCGTGGCCGAACCGCGCCCGGCGGGCTGGTCGTTCTCCATCGCCCACTGCGCGGCGGCGCGCTCGATCTGTTCGAGCCGGTCTTCCGGCGGCAGCGCGGCGGCGAGCACCGGGCCGTCGGCGGAAGGCAGCAGCAGCACCGCGCGCACATCGAGCAGGCGGGAGACTTCGGCGCAGATCGCCTGCATCAGTTCCTCGCGGGTGACGGCGGCGGTCAGCTGGCGCGAGAAGCTGGCGAGCGCGGCGTTCTGGCGCGCGCTCGATCCTGCCAGATCGGCCTGCGCGCGGACCCGCGCGGCGAACTGGCTGGTGACGACCGCGACGCCCAGCAGCACGAGGATCGAGATCACATTCTCGGGATTGCTGACGGTCAGCGTGCCGGTGGGCGGCAGGAAGAAGAAGTTATAGGCAAGGCTGGAAGCGAGGCCCGCGAACAGGCCCGCGCGCAGGCCGAACGTCGCCGCCGCGAACATCACCGGGACCAGGAACAGCAGCGCGATATTGCCGAGATCGAGCGCTTCCAGCAGCAGCCGCCCGATCACCGCCATCGCCGCCACCATCAGCAGCGACCAGAGGTAGTCGGCGGGATTTCCCCAATGCCCGCGCCGCCGGTGCCGCGCCTTGCGACCGGGCACGGCTTCCTCGCCCGAAGGCAGGACATGGACCGCGACATCGCCCACCGAGCGCACCAGCCGGTCCACCACCGAACCGTGGCGCATCTCGAACCACCAGGTGCGGCTCGACTTGCCGATGACGATCTGCGTCGCCCGCGCCTCGCGCGCGAACTGGCGCAGGCCGTCCACCACGTCGGTCGCCGGAATGCTGGCGGTCGAGGCGCCCAGCCGGGTCGCGAGCGCCAGCGTCTCGGCAAGCTGGCGGCGCTCTTCGCCTGTGAACAGGCGGTGGCGCTGGGTCTCGATATGCACGGCGGTCCAGGGTGCGCGCAGCGCGTCGGCCATGCGTTTGCCCGCGCGGACCAGCCCGGCGGCATGCGGCAGTTCGCTGACCGCCACGACGATACGTTCCCCGACTGCAAAACTGCCCGCCAGCGCATTGGCGCGGACATGCTCCAGCATCTGCGCATCGACCGCCTGCGCCGCACGGCGCAGCGCCAGTTCGCGCAGGGCGGTGAGGTTGGTCTTGGAAAAGAAGTGGCCGAGCGCCCGCGTCGCTTCGTGGGGGATATAGACCTTGCCGTCTTTCAGCCGCTCGATCAGTTCGTCGGGCGGAATGTCGACAACTTCGATCTCCGCCTGTTCGAGCACGGAATCGGGCACCGTTTCGCGCACCCGTACCCGGGTGAACGAGGCGACGACGTCGTTCAGGCTCTCGACGTGCTGGATATTGATCGTGGAATAGACGTCGATCCCGGCGTCGAGCAGTTCCTCGACATCCTGATAACGCTTGGGATGGCGGCTCCCCGGTGCGTTGGTGTGGGCCAGTTCGTCCACCAGCACCAGCGCGGGCGCCCGCGCGAGGATGGCGTCTATGTCCATCTCGCCAAGGCTGTGGCCCTTGTGCTCGACATTGCGCCGGGGGATCACTTCGTGCCCCTGCACCAGCGCCTCGGTTTCGCGGCGGCCATGCGTCTCGACCACGCCCACCACCACGTCCACCCCGGCATCGCGCCGCTGGTGGCCTTCGGTGAGCATTTCCCAGGTCTTGCCGACACCGGGCGCGGCGCCGAGGAATACCTTCAGACGGCCACGACCCTCCTGCGCGGCGGCGCGCAGGAGGGCTTCCGGAGAGGGTCTGTCGTTTTGAGTCACGGGGTCTGCTTAGCGCCGATACCGTCCAGTCGTCGATTGAGTTCGAACACGTTTACATGTGGTTCGCCGATGAAGCCGAGCAGCGGCCGTTCGACGCTCTGGTCCACGAGGCGGCGGACTGCGGCGGGATCGAGGCCGCGCACCCGTGCCACGCGGTCGGCCTGATAAGCGGCGGCTTCGGGCGTGATGTCGGGGTCGAGGCCCGAGCCCGAAGTGGTCACGAGATCGGCGGGGATCGGCTTGCCGGGTTCGGCCGCCTGCATCGTCGCGACCTGCTCCTTCACGCGGTCGTGCAGGACTTGCGAGGTCGGACCGAGGTTCGAGCCGGACGAGGCCAGTCCGTCATAGCCTTTGCCCGCCGCCGATGGGCGCGTCTGGAAATAGCGCTCCGAGGTGAAGGCCTGACCGACTACGGTCGAGCCGACGACCTTGCCGTTCTCGGTCACGAGACTGCCGTTCGCCTGTCTGGGGAACAGAAGCTGGCCCACGCCGGTCATCGCCAACGGATAGCCGAGGCCGAGCAGCGCGGCGAAGAGCCCGGTCATGACGATCGCGGGGCGAAGGGATGAAGTTATATCGTTGGTCATTATGTATCTCCTTGGCCGAAGCCAAAATCCTTGCCCTGTCCCGTACCGCTCCCCCCAACCGTCACCCTGAACTTGTTTCAGGGTCCATTTCGCCGTTCACACCGCCGGTCGATCGGCACGATGGATCCTGAACCAAGTTCAGGATGACGATGAGAGAGGACGCCGCGTTCCGAAGGCCTGCTCCCTTACGCCAGCCCCAGCCCGTTCACGGCCAGGTCGATGAGCTTGATGCCGATGAACGGCGCGATCAGGCCGCCGAGGCCGTAGATCGCCAGATTGCGCGCCAGCAAAGGCCCCGCCCCCATCGGCTTGTACTTCACGCCCCGAAGCGCCAGCGGCACGAGGCAGGGAATGATCAGCGCGTTGAAGATGATCGCCGAGAGGATCGCGCTCTGCGGGGTCGCAAGGCCCATCACGTTGAGCACGCCCAGCCCCGGATAGAGCACAATGAACATGGCCGGGATGATCGCGAAGTACTTGGCGACGTCGTTGGCGACCGAGAACGTGGTCAGCGCCCCGCGCGTCATCAGCAGTTGCTTGCCGAGGCCGACGACCTCGATCAGCTTGGTCGGATCGCTGTCGAGATCGACCATGTTGCCCGCCTCGCGCGCGGCCTGGGTGCCGGTGTTCATGGCGACGCCGACGTCCGCCTGCGCCAGAGCGGGCGCATCGTTGGTGCCGTCGCCGCACATGGCGACGAGCTTGCCGCCCTGCTGTTCCTTGCGGATCAGCGCCAGCTTGTCCTCGGGCGTGGCTTCGGCGAGGAAATCGTCGACGCCCGATTCTGCCGCGATGGAGGCCGCCGTCAGCGGGTTGTCGCCGGTGATCATCACCGTGCGGATGCCCATCTGCCGAAGCTCTCCGAAGCGTTCGCGGATACCGGCCTTGACGATGTCCTTCAGGAAAATCGCCCCCAGCAGGCGGCCATCGACGGCAACCGCCAGCGGCGTGCCGCCCGCGCGGCCGATCTCGTCGGTCACGCGGCGCAGTTCGGTGGCGGCGGCGGTCGTACCGGCCTCCGGATTGGCGCGAAGGATCGCCTGCACCGCGCCCTTCTGGATCACCCGGCCACCAGTATTGACGCCGGAAATACGGGTCTGCGCGGTGAAGGGAATGACCTCGGCGCCTTCAGGCAGCACCGCCGTGGTCAGCCCGAACTTTTCGCGGGCGAGGACGACGATCGAGCGGCCTTCGGGCGTCTCGTCGGCGAGGCTGGCCATCAGCGCGGCTTCGGCGAGTTCGCTGATGTTGACGCCGCCCACGGGGCGGAACTCGGTGGCCTGACGGTCGCCGATGGTGATCGTGCCGGTCTTGTCGAGCAGCAGCACATCGACGTCGCCCGCCGCCTCGACCGCGCGGCCGGACTTGGCCAGCACGTTGAAGCGCACCAGACGGTCCATCCCGGCAATGCCGATGGCCGAGAGCAGCGCCGCGATCGTCGTCGGGATCAGCGTGATGAGCAGCGCCGCCAGGATCGAGACCGGCACCGAGCCGCCCGCATAGCGGGCAAAGCCCGGAATGGTCGCCACCGCGATCAGGAAGATGATCGTCAGACCCACGAGCAGCAGGGTCAGCGCGATCTCGTTGGGGGTCTTCTGGCGCTCGGCGCCTTCGACCAGCGCGATCATGCGGTCAAGGAAGCCCTGCCCGGGATTGACGGTGACGCGCACGCGGATCTCGTCGGAGATGACGCGGGTGCCTGCGGTGACGGCGGAACGGTCGCCACCCGCCTCGCGGATGACGGGGGCGGATTCGCCGGTGATCGCGGCTTCGTTGACCGAGGCGACGCCGGCAATCACTTCGCCGTCCGAGGGGATCAGGTCGCCAGTCTGCACCAGCACCACGTCACCCTTCCTGAGCTGGCTGGCGGGCACGTTGTCGAAGCGGGAACCGTCGGCCTTGAGGCGCTTGGCGGTCAGTTCCGCCTTGGTGGCGCGCAGCGAGGCCGCCTGCGCCTTGCCGCGCCCTTCGGCCAGCGCCTCGGCGAAAGTGCCGAACAGCACCGTCAGCCAGAGCCACACGACGAGCTGGAGCTTGAAGCTCGCGGCCAGACCGTCGTGGCCGACGATCAGCAGCACCGTCAGCAGCACCGCGACGACGGCAGTGGTAAACATCACCGGGTTGCGGATCAGTTCGCGGGGATCGAGTTTGCGGAAGGCATCCCCGATCGCCGGAACGAGCAGGTCTGCCGTGAAGAGAGAAGTCTTGGAGGACCGGGCCATCGGGTGATCCTTAGAAAAGCTGGCCACGGATCATCGCGAGATGATCGGCGATGGGACCGAGCGCGAGGCTGGGCAGGAAAGTCAGGCCGCCGACGATCAGCACGATGCCGATCAGGAGGCCGGTCCAGAGCGGCCCCGTGGTGGGGAAGCTGCCGGCGGTCTCGGGCGTGTACTTCTTGGCGGCGAGGCTGCCTGCCACGGCCAGCATCGGGATGATGATGAAGAAACGGCCGATCCACATGGCCACGCCCAGCATGCCGTTGTAGAACGGCGTATTGGCGGAAAGTCCCGCGAAGGCCGAGCCGTTGTTGGCGACGGCGCTGGTGAAGGCGTAGAGGATTTCCGAGAAGCCGTGCGGCCCCTTGTTGAGCGGTCCGGCCAGACCCGCAGGCAGCACCGAGGCCACCGCGCTCATGCCCAGGATTGTCAGCGGCAATACGGCAATCGCCAGCACCGCAAGCTTCACTTCGCGGCTCTCGATCTTCTTGCCGACATATTCGGGAGTGCGTCCGACCATCAGCCCCGCCACGAAGACGGCGAGAATGGCGAAGAGCAGGAACCCGTAGATACCCGCACCGACGCCGCCGATCACGACTTCGCCAAGCTGCATGTTGAACAGCGGGATCAACCCGCCGAGCGCGGTGAAGCTGTCATGCATGGCATTGACCGCGCCGCACGACGCCGCCGTGGTGACGACGGAAAACAGCGCGCTTGCGGCTATGCCGAAGCGGACTTCCTTGCCCTCCATGTTGCCCCCGGCGACGCCGAGGTGATGGATCACGGGATTGCCCGCCGCTTCCTGCCAATAGGTCACGGCGGTTCCCGCAAGGAACAGCGCCATCATTGCCGCCAGGATCGCCCAGCCCTGCCGCGTATTGTTCACGGCCTTGCCGAACGTATAGGTCAGCCCCACGCCGATCGCGAAGATCGACAGCATCTGCACGAGGTCGGTCAGCGCCGTCGGGTTCTCGAAGGGATGGGCCGAGTTGGCGTTGAAGAAGCCGCCGCCGTTGGTGCCCAGCATCTTGATCGCCTCCTGCGAGGCGACGGGGCCGAGCGCCAGCGTCTGCTTCACGCCTTCCAGCGTCGAGACGTCCACCGAAGCGGCCAGGGTCTGCGGCACGCCGCTGGCGATGTAGAACAGCGTCAGCACGATGGAGAGCGGCAGCAGAAGGTAGAGCGTCACCCGCGTCATGTCGGCCCAGAAATTGCCGATGCCTGATGCGCTCCGGCGCGCGAAGCCGCGAAACAGCGCAAAGGCCAGCGCGATGCCGGTCGCAGCCGAGAGGAAGTTGTGAATCGTCAGCGCCAGCATCTGCGACAGGTTCGACATCGTCGATTCGCCGCCATAGCTCTGCCAGTTGGTATTGGCGCCGAAGCTGATCGCCGTGTTGAAGGCGAGGTTCTCGCTCACCGCGCCGTAGCCCAGCGGGTTCAGCGGCAGCAGCGCCTGCGCGCGCAGCAGGACATAAGTGAGCAGGATCAGCGCGGCGTTGAAGATCAGTATGTGCACGGCGTAGCGGCGCCAGGACTGGTCCTCCTCGGGATCGATCCCGGAGAGCCGGTAGAACCCCCGCTCGACCGGCCCGAACACCGCATGAAGCGGCGTGCGGCGCCCTTCGTAGAGCGCGTGGAGCCACAGCCCCATCGGCTTGGTAAGCGCCAGCAGGATGCCGACGAAGGCCGCGATCAGCAGCCATCCCTGTACGGTCATGGTGGCGCGCTCCTAGAAGCGTTCGGGCCGCGCGAGCACGGCAACGAGGTAGACGAGAAGGCCGAGTGCGGTGAAGCCCGCCAGCCAGAGGTCGATGGTCATTTGCGGCTGCCCCTCACGCCTTGTTGCACAGCGCGGCGTAGCCAAGGCTGGCCGCCAGCAACGCGAGGGTCAGGCCGATCCAGAGGATGTCCTGCATGGGTATTGCTCCTGCAAGCTCATGTCGCGGGAGGCGCGACATGAGTCGAATGCAGCAGACCCATTAGGATAATCCGCCGTTGAAATTCGAGACGAGCTGTTCGGCGAAGGCGTAGTATTTGCATATGATTCAGCATTGGATTTCGTGTTTCGGCTTCGCCGCGCAGGCGCTATCGGAGGCAGCGATGTTCATGCCCCCCATGAAGCGCCGCCCAACGCCCTGTCCCGCGCCGCCGCCCTGCTCGAAGAGGATGCGGACTACCGGGTGCTGCGCCGCCTGCGCACCGTCTCGCGATTCCATGCGCCGCGCCCCGGCGTCCCCTGCCGGGTCGGCGTGGCGGTCGATGTCGAGACGACCGGGCTGGACAATATCTCCGACCGGATCATCGAACTCGCCGTCCAGCGCTTCCGCTTCGACGAGGGCGGGCGGATCGTGCAGGTCGGCCAGCCCCGCGTCTGGCGCGAGGACCCCGAACGTCCGCTCGATCCGCGCATCACCCAGCTGACCGGCCTGACCGACGCAATCCTGCAAGGCCAGGCGATCGACGAGGAAATGGCCGTCGAGATCCTCGGCTCGGCGGACCTGATCGTCGCGCATAATGCCGCGTTCGACCGGCCTTTCATCGACCGGCGCCTGCCTGCCCTCTCCGGCAAGGCATGGGCCTGCTCGATGGCCGAGCCGGACTGGCTCGAACTCGGCTTCGACGGACGGGCGCTGGGCTATCTCGTCTCGCAATGCGGATGGTTCTTCGAGGGCCACCGCGCGGAAAACGACATCCTCGCCCTCCTCTACCTGCTGGCCCACGACTTGGCAGATGGCCGCACCGTGCTGGCCGACCTGCTCGCCCGCTCCGGGCGGCCCAGCTTCCGGGTGAACGCGGTGGACGCGCCGTTCGAGGCCAAGGACCGCCTCAAGGCGCGCGGCTATCGCTGGAACGCGGCGATGCGGTTCTGGTCGAAGGAAATCGCCGAAGCCGAGCGCCAGGACGAAGCCACCTGGCTGGCGACCGAAGTCTACACCGGCCACGGTAGCCCGGCGTTCTTCCCGGTGACCGCCAACGATCGCTACAAGATCGCATGATCTTCACCCATCCACCTCTCCGGCAGGAATTCTTCTGATGCTGCGCTACGTCCTTCCAGCCCTCCTTGCGACTTGCGGCGCCGCGCTCCCGGCACGGGCCGAAGACCGGCTCAGCATCGACATCTACGCGATCCCGTCCCGCTCTGTCGTCGATGCCGTCGAGAAGGCCAGCCGCGACCTGGCCGGGCGCGGCATGACCACGTTCTACGCGAAAGGGCAGGCGCCCCATGTCACGCTTTACCTCACCCAGTATCCGCCAGACGCCGCGCCCCGGCTGAAAGCCGCCGTGGCCGCCGCCGCGGAAGACTGCAAGGCCGTGCCGCTGACCGTCAACGGCACCGAGCGCACGGCTTCCAACTGGCTGTTCCTTCATGTCGAGCGTAGCCCCGAGCTGCAACGGCTGGCGGACCTCGTGACGCTCGCCGCCGAACCGCTGCGCGACCGCACCGTCACGCCGCCCGGCTGGATGAGCGCCTATCCGGCCAAGCTCCCGGCCTTCGAACGATATGGCTCGCCGAACGTGTTCATGCAGTTCGAACCGCACCTGACCCTGCTCGCCAACGAGAGCAACCCGGCCCTCGCCGCGTTCATGGCCGACATGGCGCGCACCCCGCCCGAGGCGCGCGGTGAAGTTGAAGGGATCGGCATTGGCCTCGTCGACGGCGACGGGCAACTGGTGAAGACCCTGGCCGAGTTCCGCTGCACCGGCCGCTCCTGAACCACTGCGCGCCGGCGCTCCCACAATACCATTGCGTTTCAGAAGGCTGGAGGCATAGTCTCCCCTATAAAGCCGAAATGAAAAGGGCATGAGGACGTGGAGAGCGAAAACGATACCGCGATGTCGTTGGCCGAGATCGCCTCGGACCCGCGCTACCGCGAACTGGTCCGCCGCCGCGCCCGCTTCGGCTGGATTCTGACCGGCGCGATGCTGGTCGTCTTCTTCGGCTTCATTCTGGTGATCGCCTTTCGCAAGGACCTGCTGGCCCGCCCCATCGGCGAGGCGACGACGACCTGGGGCATTCCGGTCGGTCTCGGCGTGATCCTCGTGGGGATTGCGCTGACCGGCCTCTACGTCCTGCGCGCGAACCGCGATTTCGATCCGATGGTAGAGGCCATCCGCAAGGACGCCGCGCAGTGAGGGGCCGTCTCGGCGCCGCTGCGCTCGCGCTGGCCTGCTGCCTTCCCCTTCCCGCCCTTGCCGATGCCCTGACCGGACAGACGCAGCAGCAGGCCACGAACTGGCCCGCGATCCTGATGTTCGGGGTCTTCGTCCTCGCCACCCTCGGGATCACCCGCTGGGCCGCGCGCAAGACCCGCACCACGGCGGACTTCTACACCGCGGGCGGCGGCATCACCGGCTTCCAGAACGGACTGGCGATCGCGGGCGACTACATGTCGGCGGCCTCGTTCCTCGGCATTTCCGCGCAGATCTTCGCCGACGGCTATGACGGTCTGATCTACTCGACCGGGTTTCTGGTCGGCTGGCCGATCATCCTGTTCCTGCTGGCCGAGCGCCTGCGCAACCTCGGCCGCTACACGTTCGCGGACGTCGCCTCGTTCCGCTTCGCCCAGACCCCGGTGCGGCTCTTCGCCGCGTCCAGCACGCTGGCCGTCGTGCTGTTCTACCTGATCGCCCAGATGGTCGGCGCCGGGCAGCTCATCAAGCTGCTGTTCGGGCTGCCCTATTCCTATGCCGTGGTGATCGTCGGCGTGCTGATGACGCTCTACGTGCTGTTCGGCGGCATGATCGCCACCACCTGGGTCCAGATCATCAAGGCCGTGCTGCTGCTGGGCTGCGCCACGCTGATGGCCTTCGCCGTGCTGGCGAGCTTCGGCTTGTCCCCCGACGCCCTCTTCGCCCGCGCGGTCGAAGTGAAGACGGCGCTGGCGAGCGAGGCCGGGGCCGATCCGGCGACGGCGGCGGCCAAGGGGCGGTCGATCATGGGGCCGGGCAACTTCATCAAGGACCCTGTCTCGGCGATCTCCTTCGGCATGGCGCTGATGTTCGGGACGGCGGGCCTACCGCATATCCTGATGCGCTTCTTCACCGTTCCCGATGCCAGGGCCGCCCGCAAGTCGGTGCTCTGGGCCACCGGCTGGATCGGCTACTTCTACATCCTGACCTTCATCATCGGCTTCGGCGCGATCGTGATGGTCGCCACCGAACCGGCCTTCCTCGATCCGGCGACAGGCGCTTTGCGCGGCGGCGGCAACATGGCCGCGCTCCATCTGGCCGATGCGGTCGGCGGAGACCTGTTCCTCGGCTTCGTCTGCGCGGTCGCCTTCGCGACGATCCTGGCCGTCGTCGCCGGGCTGACCTTGGCCGGCGCCTCCGCCGTCAGCCACGACCTCTACGCCTCGGTCCTGCGCAAGGGACAGGCGAGTTCCGAAGACGAACTGCGGGTATCGCGGCGGACGGTACTGGTGCTCGCGGTCGTCGCGATCCTGCTCGGCGTCCTGTTCGAGAACCAGAACGTCGCCTTCATGGTCAGCCTCGCCTTCGCGCTGGCCGCATCGGGCAATTTCCCGGTGCTGCTGCTCTCGGTGCTGTGGAAGGGCTGCACGACGCGCGGGATCGTCTGGGGCGGGTCGATCGGGCTGACCCTGGCGCTGGTGCTGACCGTGCTGTCCCCGGCGGTCTGGGTGTCGGTGCTGGGGCACAGCGAAGCGATCTTCCCCTTCACCTCGCCGACGCTGTTCTCGATGCCGCTCGCCTTCTTCACGATCTGGATCGTGTCCCGGCTCAACCGCAGCGGCCGCGCGGCGGTGGACCGCTCCGGCTATCTCGCCCAGCGCGTCCGTTCCGAAACCGGGATCGGTGCAGCCACCGCCAGCACGCACTGACCGCAGCGGACCAGCGAGAGGCTTGCCAGCAATGGAGAAAATCATGCTAGGTGGAGCCTGATCGGCAACGGACGGCACCTGCATCCATGATGAAGCGTTTCACATCGGCATCCTTGACCGCCCTCGGCGCCGCACTCATGGCACTGCCCGGCTCCGCCATGGCGCAGGAAAGCGTCGAGCGGCTGATCGGCCATGTCGCCCCCGCCGATGACGGCGGCGCACAAGTGGACGTGCGCCTGCTCAATACCGGCACCGCTGCCGTCACCGCCGATCTGCCCGAAACCGTCGAGGCCACCCTTTCCCGACCGGGTGCCTTCGGTCGCGGCCGCACCGTCACCCTGCGCCGCGACACCGCCACCCCTGCCGCGCTCCCTGTCGCCCCCGGTAGCTTCGCGAGCGCCCGCTACCGGCTGGCGGCGCCGGACATCGCCGACGGCGCGCTGCTCTCGGTGCCGGGCTGGGGCGGCCAGTCGGTCACTCTGGCCGTCGCCGCGCCCTCGGCATCGCCGAATGCGGCGGAAACGAGGATCGCCGCCGCTGATCCTGCACCATCGCAAGCTCCCGCCACCCCGCCGCCCAGCGACCGCACGGTGGGCAATGCCTTCATCGAGAACATGAGCGCCTACGAGCCGATCTACGCCGTCTACGGACCCGGCACCAACGACGAGGCACGTATCCAGCTGAGCTTCAAGTACCAGCTGTTCGGCAGCCGCGCGCGGGCGGACCGGCCTGCGCTGGGCGACGGCCTCTATTTCGCCTATACCCAGCGCATGTTCTGGGATCTGGGCGCAAATTCCTCGCCGTTCCGCAACATCGATTTCCAGCCCGAGGTGTTCTACATCACCCCGCCCAAAGTCCTGTCGGACAAGGCCACGGTCAGCGCGCAACTGGGCCTGCGCCACGAATCGAACGGGCGCGACGGCCTCTCCTCCCGCAGCCTCAACACCGTCTATCTGGCCCCGGCAGCCGCCTTCTCGCTCGGCGGCGACCTCCGCCTGACCGTCGCACCGCGCGCGTGGTTCTATGCCGGAGATCTTTCGGACAACCCGGATATCCGCCGCTATCGCGGCAATACCGGGCTGTTCGTGGAGATCGGCGAGGCGGACGGGCTGCGCCTGTCCTCTTCCAGTCGCTTCAATTTCGGCAGCGGCAAGGGTTCGATCTCGGCGGACCTGTCCTATCCGCTGCGACGCCTGCTGGGCGGCGGGCCGGACTTCTACCTCTTCGCACAGAGCTTCGCCGGCTATGGCGAGAACCTGCTGGACTACAACCGCCGCATCACCCGCCTGCGTCTCGGCGTGGCCCTCGTGCGCTGACGGCAGGGCCAGCGCGAAAACGCGATCAGACCGTTTCCAGCGCCCGTTCCAGATCCGTGCCGACGCGGTTGCGCCCGCCGCGCTTGGCCTCGTAGAGCGCACGGTCGGCGCCATCGATCAGGGCCTGAGCGTCCGCAGTTCCGGGCATGAAATGGGCGAGCCCGATGCTCACCGTCACCCGCCCATCCGGCGCGGGCGAAGCAAGGTGCATGTCCTCGACCGCCGCGCGCATGCGCTCCGCCAGCGGCACCGACTGGCTCGCCTCGGTCCGGGGCAGGATCACGGCGAATTCCTCGCCGCCATAACGCGCCACGAGATCGCTGCCGTTCCTCGCACAGGCCTGAAGCGTCGAGGCAACGCTGCGCAGCCGCACATCGCCGACCGGATGGCCGAGATGGTCGTTCAACAGCTTGAAGTAGTCGATATCGATCATCAGCAGGGCCAGCGGCGTCCGGTCGCGCTGTGCCCGCAGGACTTCGCGCTGGAGCACTGCGTCGAACAGCCGCCGGTTCGCCACCCCGGTCAGGGCATCGTTGTGGGACAGGTGGGTCAGGCGGTCCTGCTCGTCGTAGCTGCGTAGCTGCACCAGTACGCTGCGGATCCCGTAACCCGCCGTCGCGGCAAAGGCGCCGGTCAGCACCAGGGTCACGTCATGGCCGACCAGCAGCGCCGAGACGGTCAGCAGCGTGACCGGGATCATCAGCGGACTGCCCGCCTTGACGACCAGCGCAAATCGCCGGGAGGCCGCAGGCAGGGAGAACCGGGGCGCTCCCGCCGCTGCCAGGGCCAGAAACAGGAAAGGCAAGTCGATCAGGAGGTCGGGCCAATGGCCGAAGTCGCTGTCCCATTCCGCGTGATTTATATAGGCGGCGACCAGCACATAGAGACCCGCGTAAGCGGTCAGCACGCGCAGGAAACGGCTCTGCCCGGCATCGGTGGAAGCGGCAAGGCGTAAGCCCGCGAAAGCGAGGATATAGACGTTCTCGACATCGAACATCAGTCGCAGCGCGGCGGCGCCCGCCACGCCCGTCCCCTCCATGGTGGACATGATCGAGACATAGCGGAAGAACACATAGCCGAGCGCCCCGGCCAGCAGCGCGTCGACCACGCGAACGTACCACGCTTCCTCGGCCGGGCTGGCGAGGGCGAAAATGATCGGTACGCCGTAGAGCACGTAGAGCAACATGCTGAGGCTCATCTCGCTCTCGACGTCCATCGCCATCAGGCCGAACGTGGTGGCGGCCATGCCCCCCGCCCAGAGCAGCATGGCGGCGGCCAGCGGCAACCAGCCTTCCCACCCGTCCCGCTTCGCCCGTAGCAGACAGAGGATGCCCGCCAGCACCGGGCTGCCGATCAGGAAGGCGAAAGTTCCGGAAGCGGCGCCCGCCAGAAGGACAAGGCCATGCAGCACGACCAGACCCAAGGCAAACAAGGCCACGAACTTGGCCGCGACGCCCTCCCTGTCTGCCGATTGAGGACCGGTAATGACTTTCATGGCCTTGTCCGCGCTGATCGCAATCCGGTAAGACCCTAGGTCTCAAAGGTTAAGCTATCGCTTCGCGGCCGCTTTCACGCTCTCCTAGCCAGCGGTGAGAGGCGTCCACTTTCGATCCGATGCGGCATCGTCCAGGACGGTTTCGACGAAGGCCATCGTCCGCAGCCCGTCCTCGACCGAGGGGAAAACGGCCGCCGCATCCTCACCCGCGATGCACTGTGCGAAGGCGCGGTAGAGGTTGGCGAAAGCTTCGATATAGCCTTCCGGATGCCCTGCGGGCGTGCGCAGGCGGCGCAAGCTGGACTCGGCAAGACCCGGCCCGCCCGCGCGGACGATCTCGGTGGGGCGATCCAGCCAGCGCAGCACCAGACTGTTCGGCTCCATCTGCGACCACTCCAGACCCCCGCGCTCGCCATGGATGCGCAGCTTCAACCCGTTCTCGTCCCCGGCGGCGACCTGCGTAGCCTTGAGCACCCCGCGCGCGCCGTGATCGAGGCGGAGCAGCACGCTGACATCGTCGTCGAGCCTGCGGCCGGGCACATGGATCGTCAGGTCGGCACAAAGTTCCTGTACCCGCAGCTCCGAAACATGTTCGGCAAGGTGGAAGGCGTGGGTGCCGATATCGCCGAGACAGCCGCCCAGCCCGGCGCGGGCGGGATCGGTCCGCCATTCCGCCTGCTTGTTGCCGTCGCGGTCGATCGGCTGGCTGAGCCAGCCCTGCGAATATTCGACCTGGACCAGCCGGACTTTGCCGAAATCGCCGCGCGCCACACGGGCGCGAGCCTCTTCCACCAGCGGATAGCCGCTATAGGTGAAGGCCAGCGCGAAGTGACGGCCGGAACGCTCGGCGGCCTGCGCGATAGCTTCGGCCTCTTCCATGTTCAGCGCCATCGGCTTTTCGCAGAAGACGTGGAAACCGGCGTCCAGCGCGGCGATCGCCATGGGCGCATGGAGGTGGTTGGGGGTGACGATCGACACCGCGTCCACCCGCTCTCCTTCCGGCAGGGCGGCTTCCGCCGCGAGCAGGGTTTCCAGCGAAGCGTAAACGCGATCCGGCGCGATACCCAGCCCTTCGCCCGAACGGCGATTGCGTTCCGGATCGCTGCTGAATGCCCCGGCCACCAGTCGCCAGTCCCCATCCAGAGCAGCCGCCGCGCGGTGGATCGCCCCGATGAAGGCGCCCTCGCCGCCTCCGGCCATAGCGAGACGCAAAGTCCGTGGCATCACCCTCTCCTTTTTCTTCGTATGCGATAAGACCCTCAAATTCAGGCCTTGATCCGATATGATTTACCGGTAAACGTAAGGCAACGAGAAAAAACGCAATACGAAATATGGAGAGTCGAGGATGCGCATGACAGCAAGCCTCTGCCTGATATCGATCGCTGCTGCGGCGGCGACGTTTGCCGTGCCGGTCATGGCCCAGACCGCACCTTCCGCCTTCAACGCCTGCCGCGCCTGCCACAGCGTGGAGAAGGGCGGAAAGAACGGTATCGGCCCCAACCTGAACGGCGTCGCCGGCAGGCAAGCCGCTTCGGCCCCCGGTTTTAACTATTCCCCGGCGCTCAAGGGCGCCAAGCTGCGCTGGGACGACCAGAGCCTCGACACGTTCCTGGCCGCGCCCGCGAAGAAGGTGCCCGGCACCCGCATGCCGATCGGGACGCCCGACCCGGCCAAGCGCGCGGCGATCATCGCCTATCTCAAGAGCCTGAAATGACGGAAAATAAGGCCATGCGCGGTCCGGCGATCTTCCTCGCGCAGTTCATGGGCGACGCCGCGCCGTTCGACACGCTGGACAATGCCGCAAGGTGGATGGCGGAGGCCGGTTACAAGGGCATCCAGGTGCCCAGCAACGATCCGCGCTGCATGGACCTTGCGCTGGCGGCGGAAAGCCAGGATTACTGCGACGAACTGACCGGGCGCTGCCGCGAGGCGGGGGTCGAGATCACCGAACTGTCCACCCATCTTCAGGGCCAGCTGGTCGCGGTTCACCCCGCCTACGACGCCGCCTTCGACAATTTCGCGCCGCCCGAACTGCGCGGCAAGCCCGACGAGCGGCAGGCCTGGGCCGTCGATCAAATGAAGCTCGCCGCCAGGGCCAGCCGGCGCCTGGGGCTGTCTGCCCATGCGACCTTTTCCGGCGCTCTGGCCTGGCCCTTCGTTTACCCCTGGCCGCAGCGCCCGGCGGGTCTCGTGGCGGAAGTCTTCACGGAACTCGGACGCCGATGGCGGCCCATTCTCGATGCCTTCGAGGATGAGGGCATCGACCTTTGCTACGAACTCCATCCGGGCGAGGACCTGCACGACGGCTTGACCTTCGAGCGGTTCCTCGATGCCGTCGGCGGCCATGCGCGGGCCAATATCCTCTACGACCCCAGCCATTTCGTGTTGCAGGCGATGGACTATCTCCAGTTCATCGACATCTATCACGACCGCATCAAGATGTTCCACGTCAAGGATGCGGAGTTCAATCCCACCGGGCGGGCGGGCGTCTACGGCGGCTATGCCGACTGGGTCGATCGTCCCGGCCGCTTCCGTTCGCTGGGTGACGGCCAGGTCGACTTCACCGGCATCTTCTCGCGCCTGACCCAGTACGGATACGCAGGCTGGGCCGTGCTGGAATGGGAATGCTGCCTGAAGCATCCCGAGGACGGCGCCCGCGAAGGCGCGCCCTTCATCGAGGCGCACATGATCCGCCGTCCAGAACGCGCGTTCGACGATTTTGCGGGAGGCGGCGATCCCGCCGACAACCGCCGCTGGTTGGGGCTGTCCTGACAGCAAGACAAGAATGACCCCGACAACAGATAACACGCGGGGCAAACGGGTAGAGGATCGGGCATGACGGGCATAAACCGGCAAAGACTGTTCTGGCTGAGCGTGCTGGCGCTGTTTACAGCGTCGATGAGTGCATCGCTGCGCGCCGCCGTGGCAAGCAGCCTCAAGGCGGAGTGGATCGATCCCGTCGCGCCGATCGCGGCGGGGGAAATGATCGGGGCGGCGCTGGGCTCGGCGTTCCTCGGCTTTTCGATCACCGTCTTCGTAGTCAGCGCGGTGCTGGACCGGATCGGCATCCGCCGCGTCCTGATCGGCTGCGGCATAGCCTTCCTGATCGGCACGACGCTGATCGTCGGCGCGGGCCTCTTCGCCAAGGGCATGGCCATCTACCATCTGGTCTGGCTGGGCATGTTGCTGAGCGGCATCGGCTGGGGCTTTGCCGAAGCCTCGATCAATCCGCTGACCGCGCGGCTCTATCCCGAAGACACCACGCATCGTCTGAACGTGCTCCACGCCTGGTATCCGGGCGGGCTGATCGTCGGCGGTCTTGCCGGAGTGTTCCTCGCGCCACTGCTGCCCTGGCAGGCGATCATGGCGCTGGTCTACCTCCCCGCCGTGTTCGTCATCCTGATCGGCGCGACCACCCGCTTCCCCGAGCCTCCCGCTGCCGCCGGTAGCCGGGCGATGAGGGACATGATGCTGGAAGTGGTCCGCCGCCCCAGCTTCTTCGTCTGGTTCGGCGCGATGTTCCTGACCGCCTCCTCCGAGCTGGCACCGGGCCAGTGGATCGACGTCGCGCTCAGCAACCGCGTCGGCATGCGCGGCATCCTGCTGCTGGTCTACGTCAGCGCGCTGATGTTCGTGTTCCGCCATTTTGCCGGACGGATCGCCGGGCGTCTCTCCAATCCGGGCCTGCTCTGGGTATCGAGCCTGCTCGCCGCGATCGGGCTGTTCCTGCTGTCGCAGGCGCAGTCGCCGGTTTCCGCGATCCTCGCCTCGACCGTCTGGGGCCTCGGCGTCTGCGCCATGTGGCCGACGATGTTGGCCTCGGTCGCCGAACGCTACCCGCGCGGCGACTCCTGGGCGCTGGGACTGGTCGGATCGGCAGGCGCGCTGGCGAGCTTCTTCGTCCTGCCGCGCCTTGGCGAAATGTTCGACCAGGCGAAAGTCGAGATCGCGGGCGGACCGGAAGCCTTCACCCGCTTGAGCGGCGCCGCGCTGCGCGCGGTGGAAGACGCCGCCGCCTCACAATCCTTCGCGCGGCTGACGTTCGTGCCGCTGACCCTGCTCGTGGTGTTCGGCGCCGTCTGGCTGGCCGAAAGGCGCTCCAGTCGCCCGAGCGCATCCGTCGCGGAGGGCGCGGCATGAGCCTGACCCGTCGCGGCGTGATCGCCACCGGCCTTGCCGCAACCGCCGCAGCCGCTGCCCCCGCTCTCTCGGCGGCGACCGGCAAGGGCGGCTCGAACGCCGCGCATTTCTCGCTCGGCTATGCCCCGCACGAGGGCAGCTTCGCCAGCCGGGGCGGCCTGCTTGAACAGATCGCCTTCGCCGCCGACCAGGGGTTCCGCGCCTGGGAGGACAATGACGCGCGCAAGCGGCCGGTCGAGCAGCAGGAAGCCATGGCCCGCGCCCTGTCTCAGCGCGGCATGACCATGGGGGTCTTCGTGGCCAGCATTCCGAAATGGTCGGACTTCCGGCCCCTGCTCGGCGGCAACGACGATGGCGAGCGGGAGGCTTTCCTGGCCGATATCCGCACCTCGATCGAGATCGCGAAGCGGCTCAATGCCAAGCACATGACGGTCGTGACCGGCTTCATGGACCGCAAGGTGCCCGAGGCGATCCAGACCGGCCGGATCATCGACTGCATGCGCCGCGCCGGAGACATCGTCGCGCCGCACGGACTGACGCTGGTGATGGAGCCGCTCAACACCCGGACCAATCACCCCGGCGTGTTCATGCAGTCGATCGCGCAGGGCTATGCCGTCGCGCGCGGGGCCGACAGCCCCGGCGTCAAGGTGCTCGCCGACCTCTATCACGAGCAGATCCAGTCCGGAAACCTGATCCCGACGCTCGACGCCTGCTGGGCGGAAGTCGGCTATATCCAGTTCGGCGACAATCCCGGCCGCAATGAACCGGGAACCGGCGAAATCAACTACGCCAATATCGTGCGCTGGCTGCGCGCCAAGGGCTATGCCGGCGTGATCGGCATGGAGCACGGCAATTCGCTGGCCGGACGCGAAGGCGAAGAGCGGCTCATCGCCGCCTATCGGGCCATCGACAGAACATAAGCAAGGGGAGCGAGAGGATGAAGATCATCCCGATCGGCGTATTGCTGGCCATCACTATCGGCGCCTGCTCATTGGTCGAGGCGCAGGACAAGCCGGGTTTCAAGGATACGCCGATACTGCCCGGCGGCCCATGGCACGTCCATGAT
>Ga0209050_1000390_pt1 | contig 82442 bp, 83 predicted proteins | sample Araplavi_mTSA_r2_FD_184276 | JGI IMG/M metagenome (GOLD analysis project Ga0209050, IMG submission 184276) | Arabidopsis root microbial communities from North Carolina, USA - plate scrape MF_Cvi_mTSA_r2 (SPAdes) (version 2) | ecosystem: Host-associated > Plants > Roots > Endosphere | place: USA...
GGGATACGTCGGGCATTGTTCGGGCCCATGGGGATCGGGATACGTCGGGCATTGTTCGAGCCCATTGGGATCGGGATACGTCGGGCATTGTTCGGGCCCATTGGGATCGGGATACGTCGGGCATTGTTCGGGTCCATTGGGGTCGGGATACGTCGGGCATTGTTCGGGCCCATTGGATTGGACGCGTCGGGTCGAATGTTGTCAAAAAATTGAATGTTGGCTTGACGGGGCTTCTGCGAGGATGGGCCACCCACCCCCCTCTGGTTCGAGAAGGCAGGTAACGGCCCATGTCGCTCTTCCGCTACACCCGCGCCGGCCGTGAGCCGGGCGCCCCGCGCCCGCATTCGCCACTGTTCTGGCTGGCGGCGATCGCGCTGATCGCTGGCCTGCTGGTGCTGGCCTTTGCCTGGCTGGCCGGCTGGCTGGGCCGCGACCGCAGCACCGTGCAGACCTTCACCGACACCATCGAAGCGACCGGTGCCAATCACCCGGGGTTCCGTCGTGCGCACAGCAAGGGTGTGTGCGTGAGCGGCACGTTCCAGGGCACGCCCGATGGCGCTGCGCTCAGCGCCGCACGGGTGTTCCGCCAGCAGCAGGTGCCGGTGCTGGGCCGGTTGTCGATCGGCGGTGGCGACCCCCGCGGTGCCGACGCCAATGCCCGCGTGCGCAGCATGGCGCTGCAGCTGGTCGGCGATGACGGCCAGGAATGGCGCACGGCGATGAACAGCTTCCCGTTCTTCGCGGTACCCACCACCGAGGCCTTCCTGGAGCAGACCCGCGCCGGCATTCCCGACCCGGCCACTGGAAAGCCCGACCCGGCAAAGATGGCCGCCATCGCCGCGAAGTACCCCTCCGCGCGGGCGTTTGGCGAGTGGGCCAAGAGCGCGCCGTGGTCCACCAGCTGGGCCAACACCGACTACAACGGGGTGAACAGTTTCTACTTCATCGCGCCCGATGGCACCCGCCAGGCGGTGCGCTGGAGCATGCGCCCACAGGCTGCCTTCGAAGCGATGACTGCCGAGCAGCGCGCGCAGGCGGGGCTGGATTACCTCGCCGATGAATTTGCACAGCGCCTGGCCCAAGGGCCGGTACGCTGGGACATGTGGGTAGCCATCGCCGCAGCCGGCGACGCCATCGACGATCCTTCCCTTCCATGGCCGGCCGACCGCCGCCAGGTGAAGGTGGGCACGCTCAGCCTGACCGCAATGCAGCCGCAGGCCCAGGGCGCCTGCAACAATCTCAACTTCGATCCGCTGATCCTGCCCAGCGGGATCGCCGGTAGCCGCGATCCGATCCTGGCCGCCCGCTCGGCGGTGTATTCCGAATCGTTCAATCGCCGCGAGCGCGAGATCGCCAGCGGCAAGGCCGGCGGGGAGAAAGCACGATGAGCCGCAGTTCCGGCCACTTCAATCTCACCGCGCGCGTGCTGCACTGGCTGATGGCGGCGCTGATCCTGACCATGCTGTTCGTTGGCGTGACCATGGTTGCGTCGCTGGAGCTGCGGCCGATGCTGGTGGATCTGCACCGGCCCCTGGGCATCGCGATCCTGCTCTTGGCGGTGGTGCGGCTGGTGAACCGCCTGCGCCACCGCCCGCCGCCGCTCCCGGCCGACCTGCCGGCCTGGCAGGCGTTCGCCGCGCACGCCTCGCACTGGGTGCTGTACGGGCTGATGCTGGCGATGCCGCTGGTGGGCTGGGCGATGCTGTCGGCCGGTGGCTACCCGATCCAGATGTGGAAGGGCGTGCTGCTGCCGCCGATCCTGCCGCACGATGTGGCGCTGTATGCGGCATTGCGCGGCGCGCACAGCGTGCTGGCCTATGCGTTGTTCGCCACGGTGGTGCTGCACCTCAGTGCGGCGCTCTTCCATCTGTGGGTGCGCAGGGATGGGGTGTTCCAGGCGATGGCGAAGGGCAAGAGGTACCGTTGAGAGGTCACACGACCAACGGTCGTGTGCTACCCGGGTGGTTGTAGCCGCCGTTGGCGGCTACAACCACCCTTTCTGCCTGGCCAGGCGATAGGCCTCGATCCGGTTGGCCACGCCCAGCTTGCCGATGCACTCGGACAGGTAATTGCGCACGGTCCCGTGCGAGAGGCCAAGCTGGGCGGCGATCTCGCTGGCCGAACGGCCGTCGCCGGACAGGCGCAGCACCTGCCGTTCGCGGTCATTGAGCGGGTCGGCCTGCGACCAGGCATCCAGCGCCAGCTGCGGGTCGATGGCGCGGCCGCCGTGCTGCACCTGACGCAGTGCATCGGCCAGCTTTTCTGCCGGCGCGTCCTTGAGCAGATAGCCGACGACCCCCGCATCCAGCGCGCGGCGCAGGAAACCCGAGCGCGCGAAGGTGGTGACGATCACCACTTTGATCGGCAACGCGTGGCGGGCAATGCGCTGCGCCAGTTCCAGCCCGGACAGCCCCGGCATTTCGATGTCGGTGACCAGGATGTCCGGCTGCAGCTGCTGCAGCATGCGCCAGGCCGCCTCGCCGTCGGCGGCCGAGCCCAGCACCTCGATGTCCGGTTCCAGCCCGAGCAGCGCCGACAACGCACCGCGCACCATGGCCTGGTCTTCGGCCAGCACCAGGCGGATCATGGCGCCGCCTCGCCGATGGCCGGCGCGGGTAGCGGCGTGCCCCTGTCTGCGGCCGGGGCGACGACACCCGTCGCCGGTACTGCCGCGGTGACCAGGGTGGTCCGCGCAGGCGCGGACGTGGTGGCCGCAGGCAGCGGAACCTGCACGGCCACCGTGGTGCCCTCTCCGCGTGTCGATTCCATCCGTAATGTGCCGCGCAGCGCCGCCACGCGTTCGCGCATGCCGGTGAGCCCGTTGCCGTCGGTGTGTACGCCACCGCGGCCGTCATCGCGGACCTGCATGGACAGCGTGCGCCCCTCCTGCCCGAACGCGATCCAGGCCCGGTGTGCGTCGGCGTGCCGTGCGATGTTGGTGACCGCCTCGCGCAGGACCAGCGCCAGCCCGCGTTCGATCTCCACCGGCATCGGCGGCGGCGTGCTGTAGTGCAGGTGCACATGCTGGCATTCCAGCAGCAATCTTGCTGCGGCCAGTTCAGCGGCCAGGTCGCTGGCACGGATGCCGGTGACCGCGCTGCGTACTTCGGCCAGCGCCTGGCGGGCGACCGCCTCGGCTTCGGTGACCTCCAGCCGGGCGCGCTCGGGGTCGCGGTCGAACAGCTTGCGCGACAGCTCCAGCTTCAAGGTGATCATCGACAGCGTGTGGCCCAGCAGATCGTGCAGATCCCGGCCGATGCGCTCGCGTTCGGCGGTGGCGGCCAGCCGGCGTACTTCCTCCTGCGACAGCTGCAGCGCCGCGTCGCGATCCTTGTTGGTGCTTTCCACGTTGATGATGACGCCGATGATGAAGGCCATCGATGGAATCCACACCACCAGCTGCCAGTTGTAGCCCACCCACAGCGCGATGGCCACGAAGGCGGCGTTGAGCGCCACCAGCTGGGCCAGGTAGCGCCACGCGCTGCCGGTGCGGCACACCCGGAGGGTGACGCAGCCGAAGATGAAATAACTGATGCCCGACGGATACCAGGGCAGCAGCGCCAAGCCCATGGCGACCATGGCCAGCGCGTAGCGCGGTGCATGCCGGCGCGGCGACAGCAGCTGGCGGGCATACAGCGCCAGGAACACCGGGTAGGTGAGCAGGGTGAGCCACAGCCACAGCAGGGTGAAGCCGCCGCCGAACATCGGGGTCAGGAAGACCCAGCCGGTCCACAACAGGTGCACCGCATCGGACCAGGCGGGCTTTCCGCGTCGCAGGTTGTCGGCAACAGCCGAATCCGGTGCGGGGCGCAGGAGCGGGGCGAGCCAGTGGGCCGACATGGTGGTTTCCCGGGAGGAGGGGCGAGGCGAGATCATGGCATCTTCCAATGCGGGCGGGAGCGGTAGCGCCACGCCCTGCGTGGCTGCGCGGAACCGGGGCATGCGCGACCCGGGCGGCAGGCAGCTGCGCAGGGCGTGGCGCTACGATCCCTTGTCGGGCCTTGCGCTGGCAGTGGCCCTTCTCACCAGGAACGGATGACACCTGTCACTGCCGCTGCCCCCCTGCCGGCAGGCATCCTGTGCCCCACCCGGCCCCCGCCGGTTTGCCCGTGACGATGGTTGCGGTCACACTCGGCCCGATTCCACGTCCAGACTCACGATGAACGCATCCGCTGAACTGCTCAAGGAACTCCGCATCGACCGCAACAAGCCGTCGGCACCGCCGCCGGCGTCGCCACGCCGTGGCCTGTGGATCGCCGTGGCCATCGTCGTGCTGCTGGTGCTTGCCGGCATTGCCTGGTTCGTCTTCGGCCGCGAACGCCCGATCGAGGTGACCACCGCACCGGTGGTGGCGATCCAGCAGGGCACCGCCAGCAGCTCGGTGCTCGACGCCAGCGGCTACGTGGTGGCCCGGCGCATGGCCACGGTCTCGGCCAAGATCACCGGCAAGGTCCGCGAGGTGATGATCGAGGAGGGCATGCGGGTGGAAGAAGGCCAGGTCATGGCCACCCTGGACCCGATCGATGCCAACGCCCAGCGCAGCCTGTCGGCGTCGCAGCTGGAAGCGGCGCGCAGCCAGCTGGCCGGCCTGCAGGCGCAGGTGGCCCAGGCCGATGCCGAAGCGGCGCGGCTGCAGACTCTGGTGGGTCAACAGCTGGTGTCGCGCTCGCAGTACGACCAGGCCATCGCCCAGCGCGACAGCCTGCGCGCCCAGCTGCGCACCGCCCAGCGCAACACCACCGTGGCCAGCGATTCGCTGGCCATCGCCGAACTGGGCGTGGACAACAACACCGTGCGTGCCCCGTTCTCCGGCGTGGTCACCGCCAAGGCCGCGCAGCCGGGCGAGATCGTGTCGCCGTTGTCGGCCGGTGGCGGCTTCACCCGCACCGGTATCGGCACCATCGTGGACATGGACTCGCTGGAAATCGAAGTGGACGTGGGCGAGGCCTTCATCGGCCGGGTGCAGCCGAAGATGCCGGTCGAAGCCACGCTCAATGCCTACCCGGACTGGAAGATTCCCGCCGAGGTGATCGCCATTGTCCCCACGGCCGATCGCGGCAAGGCCACGGTCAAGGTACGCGTGGCGCTGAAGGTGAAAGACCCGCGGATCGTGCCGGAAATGGGCGTGCGGGTGAGCTTCCTCGAATCGGCCGCGCCGGCCCAGGCGGCCGCGCCCAAGGGCGTGCGCGTGCCGGCGACGGCGCTGGTCGAGCGCGACCAGAAGACGGTGGCGTTCGTGGTGGGCGATGACAGGCGCGTGCAGCAGGTGCCGGTGACCGTGGGCGTGGCGCTCAACAACGACCGGCAGGTCACCGCCGGCCTCACCGCCGGCCAGCAGGTAGTCACGAGTCCTCCACCGGAACTGCGCGATGGCAGCGCGGTAGTGGAAAAGCCGGCGCAATAAGCAAGGCGGTGCCGCGACCTGGTCGCGAGCCGATGGTGTGCGATTCCCGTGCCGGTCCGGCGCGCATGCGCGCGGCTGCCTGCACGGTTCCCTTCTTCCATCGATACACGGAGAACCACCCATGTCCACCCTGGTTTCGCTCCGCAACATCACCAAGACCTATCAGCGCGGCCCCGAGAAGGTGCAGGTGCTGCACGGCATCGACCTGGACATCCAGCGCGGCGACTTTGTCGCCCTGATGGGCCCGTCCGGTTCGGGCAAGACCACCCTGCTCAACCTGATCGGCGGACTCGATACGCCCAGCGGCGGCGAGATCGAGATCGAGGGCGAGCGCATCGACCAGATGTCGGCCGGGCAGCTGTCCACGTGGCGCAGCCACCACGTCGGCTTCGTGTTCCAGTTCTACAACCTGATGCCCATGCTGACCGCGCAGAAGAACGTGGAACTGCCGCTGCTGCTCACCCACCTGGGCGCGGCGCAGCGCAAGCGCAACGCCGAGATCGCGCTGACCCTGGTCGGCCTGGCCGACCGCCGCAGCCACCGCCCCAACGAACTCTCCGGCGGCCAGCAGCAGCGCGTGGCGATCGCCCGGGCGATCGTGTCCGACCCGACCTTCCTGATCTGCGACGAGCCTACCGGCGACCTGGACCGCGCCTCGGCCGAGGAGATCCTCTCGCTGCTGCAGCAGCTCAACCGCGAGCACGGCAAAACCATCATCATGGTCACCCATGACCCCAAGGCCGCCGAGTACGCCACCCATACGGTGCACCTGGACAAGGGCGAGCTGGCGCAAGCGCCCGCGGCCCACTGACGGAGGTCACTGCGATGAAGTATTTCTCGCTCATATGGGCGCAGCTGTTCCGCAGCAAGACGCGGACCCTGCTGACCCTGCTCTCGGTGGTGGCCGCCTTCCTGCTGTTTGGCATGCTCGATTCGGTGCGCGTGGCCTTCAGCTCGGGCGGCAGCGTGGAAGGAGCCAACCGCCTGATCGTGGCCTCGCGCCTGTCCATCACCCAATCGCTGCCGACCCGGCTTGAACCGCAGGTGCGGCAGGTACCCGGGGTCAAGGATGTGACCTATGGCATGTGGTTCGGCGGCATCTACCAGGACCCGAAGAACTTCTTCGCCAACTTCTCGGTGGCGCCGAACTACTTCGACGTGTACCGCGAACTGCAGCTGCCGCCCGAGCAGCTCAAGGCCTTCCAGGACACCCGCACCGGCGCGGTCGTCGGCGAAACCCTGGCCAAGGAGTTCGGCTGGAAGATCGGCGACACCATTCCGCTGCAGGCCACCATCTTCCCGCGTGGCGGCAGCAACGACTGGCCGCTGCAGCTGGTGGGCATCTTCCGCTCCAAGGACCGCTCATTGGCGTCCAACGAAGAACGCCAGCTGATGATGAACTGGAAGTACTTCGACGAGTCCAACGACTACATCAAGAACCAGGCCAGCTGGTTTACGGTCACACTGGACAATCCGGACCACTCGTCGCGCGTGGCACAGGCGATCGATGCGATCTCGGCCAATTCGGACCATGAAACCAAGACACAGACCGAATCGGCGTTCCAGCAGGCCTTCGTCAAGCAGTTCGCCGACATCGGCCTGATCGTCACCTCGATCATGGGCGCGGTGTTCTTCACCCTGCTCCTGCTGACCGGCAACACCATGGCCCAGGCGGTGCGCGAACGCATTCCGGAGCTGGCGACGTTGAAAACGCTGGGCTTCAAGGACAGCACGGTGCTGGTGCTGGTGATGATCGAGTCGGTACTGCTGATCGGGTTGGGCGGCGCCATCGGCATGGGCCTGGCCGCCACCATCCTGCCGGTGCTGGCGCCGCGCACGCAGGGGCTGCTGCCGCCGCATGTGCCCAGCCAGACCTGGTTGATGGGCATCGGCCTGATCCTGGTGATCGGTGTGGTGGTGGGACTGCTGCCGGCGCTGCGCGCCAAGCGGCTGAAGATCGTCGACGCCCTTGCGGGCCGCTGAGGAGAACCGACATGAAGAAGCAATGGTTGGGCAATCTGGTGTCGGTGGTGCTGCTGGCGGTCGCGCTGGCGGTGTGGATCATGCTGCCCTGGCAGGGCGTGCTGGCGGTCGCGGTGGCGGTCGTGCTGTGGTTGCTGTTCACCCGCGGCGGGCGGCTGGCGCTGGCGGCCACCCGGATCGGCGTGGCCAGCCTGCCGCAGCGCTGGGGCGCCTCGTCGGTGGTGGTGGTGGGCATTGCCGGGGTGGTCGGCGTGCTGGTGGCGATGCTGGCAATGGGCCAGGGCTTCCAGGCCACGCTCAACAGCACCGGCGATGACACCACGGCCATCGTGCTGCGCGGTGGCTCGCAGGCCGAGACCAACTCGGTGATCACCCGCGACCAGGTGCCGCTGCTGTCCACCCTGCCCGGGGTGACGAAGGACGCGCAGGGCAAGCCGATGATTTCGCCGGAGCTGTCGCAGGTGGTCAACCTGGTATCCAAGGGCGACGGCACCGACGTCAACGCGCAGTTCCGTGGCGTTGGCGAGATGGCCTGGGCGGTGCACGACAAGGTGAAGATCACCGAAGGCCGCCGCTTCAATCCGGGCCTGCGCGAGATCGTGGTGGGCAAGGGCGCACAGGGCCAGTTCCGCGGCCTGGAGGTCGGCAAGACGCTGAACCTGGGCAACCAGCAGTGGACCGTGGTCGGCGTGTTCAACTCGGGCGACGCCCATGACTCGGAGCTGTGGACCGACGCCGAAACGCTGGCCAATACGTACCAACGCAGTGCATGGCAATCGATCAGCGTGCGCACCGACGGCGAGGCCGGCTTCACGCAGTTCAAGGCCGGCGTAGCCGCCGACCCGCGCCTGAAGCTGGACGTGGAAACCACACGTGCGTACTACGCCAAGCAGGGCGGCGGCCTCAACACGCTGATCAAGGTGCTGGGTACGGTGATCGGCGCGATCATGGCGGTGGGTGCGGTGTTCGGTGCGCTCAACACCATGTACGCAGCGGTAGCCACGCGGGCACGCGAGATCGCCACCATGCGCGCGATCGGGTTCCGCGGTCTGCCGGTGGTCACTGCGATCATGCTGGAAACCATGCTGCTGGCGCTGATCGGCGGCCTGCTCGGCGGGCTGGTGGCCTGGGCGATCTTCAACGGCTACAGCGTGTCCACCATCGGCAGCAACTTCAGCCAGGTGGTGTTCCAGTTCAAGGTCTCACCGGAGCTGCTGTGGAGCGGGCTGAAGTGGGCGCTGGGCATCGGCCTGGTCGGCGGTCTGTTCCCCGCCCTGCGCGCAGCGCGGTTGCCGATCACCACGGCGTTGCGGGAAACCTGAGAAGGGAAACGACCGTGCCCAGGGGGCACGGTCGATGGTCACGCCCGCCGTTGAACTAGGTCACCGATTCGAGCCGGCACTGTGTCATCTCCTCCGTGCGGCTGCACAGATAGGTGGCGGTGCGATAGCCCTGCTGCGGCACCCCGATAACGTTCACACCCGCCCACTGGGCACGTTGTCTGAAGTACGGGTCGAATTCCCGCGTATTGGTCAGGCGTCGCGGGCTGCCGTCCGGACGGATGAAGTCATCCACCGATTCCTGGACAAGGTTGCTGCCATCGCTTGACCGCAGGTACACCCACTCGCGGGTCTCGTAGTCGAAGAATGACTCGACCCAGCCGAGAAAGAGGAAGATGTTGAGCTTGGAGATCAACGGCGCCCCGCCCGTCATCTGCGACTCGAACCGCAGAATGCGGCCATGCTGGGTGTCCGCCTTCAGGAAGTCGAAGCGTATCGCGCGCGACAGCATGCGCCGCACGGTTTCCCTGGCCTCCAGGTGTCGCGGATTGAGGTCGCTGACATGGTGGCCCCACAGCACGGTGTCGCTCTGGATCTGCTCCATGAGTACATGCGGCGAGCCCGGCGGCTGCAGATTGACCGTTCCCCATTGGTCGACAAAGCGGCCACTGGACTGGTCGTAGAGCTTCATCATTGCGTTGTACTGTGTGCGTACCCACGCCGGCGGCACGAAGTGCGTTGCCACCAGCTCCCCGCCGACATTGGTCACATTGAAGCCCTGGATGTTGGTCGTGCTTGCGCTGTCGTAGACGTAGTGCTCGCCCACCCCCAGCGATCGCGCACGCTCGTACATTTCTTCGCTGGTACAGTAATAACAGGCGCGCGCTATGGGATCTTCCATCCGCTCCTGCGCCATGCCCTGCAGCGGTAGCGGTAGCGCTGCCAACAGTAACCACCCTGCCTTCTTCATCACCTACTCCCTGAAAAACCCGCACACGCGGGTCTTGGCAGTGCAGCATCGCGGCAGGTCCATGGACATCGGAATGGATCGAATTGCGTTGCCAGGCATGCACCATCCGGAATGATGCGGCCATCACACCTGGAAGACGATCACGGGTCGGCACGCCGAGCATGCAGCCCACGTCCGCCTGCAGGGCACATTGCGTCAGCCCTTCCGCCTCGCACTTCACACCCTTCCGCGACATCGATCAAGCCGACGATGTGACGAAGCTCAATGAATCGGAAGACCCTCCTCATTCTTGTCTGAAAAGTCTGAAATTTCGTTGCGACAGCGGAGTTGGGTCGCTACTTTCGCGCCCTCGAAACATGCACACAGCGTGGACTGAATGCGACAACGGCTTACTTGCGGAGGCTATTGATGGCGGGCAAAGGACTGGTGAAGAAAGCGCAATCATGGATACTGAATCTGCCAGCGGGTCTCCTTGCGGCCACTCTTTACGCCCTCGCACTCTGGGCAACGCGGCAGATATCCCTGGACCAGTTCTTCCTTCCGTCGGGCGTACGGGTGGCCGCGTTACTGGCAACCCCGGTCCGCATGTGGCCGTATCTTCTGGTCGGGGAGTACGCCTACTTTGCCGAGATGCGGCTTCCGCTCGTAGCCACGCACAGCCTTGAGTGGGTCCTTGTCTCCTCGGCCTATCAGTTTCCCATTGTCGCGCTCATCGTCTACCTCCATCGGCATGCAATACCGGGCCCCAACCAGGCCTGGATGCTCACAGCAGGGGCAATGGCGGCGCTTGCGGTCGGCGTCGGGAATCTTGTGCTGATGCACGCGTACTGGCTGTCCCCACCGCCGGGTGATTTCGGCGTCATCGCCAGCCGGTTCGTGCTGGGGCATTACGTTGCCATTCTCACCGTCGCGCCTGTTGCGCTGCTGTGGAGCCGCCGCAGGGAGGTCGACTGGTCAACGTGGCGGGACCTCCCCACTACCAGCGCCATGAGCTCCTTGCTTGCGCTCGGCGTGGCATCCATCCTGATTCCCCAGGATGCCTACGCGCATAAGGCAACCACGTTGCTGCTCATGGTTGCTCCCATCATCGCCCTCACCTGTATCCAGGGTTGTTGGGGCGCGGCTGTCGGGATGCCGCTGATGTACATCTTCGTTCGCGTCAGCACACCAGTGACAGGCCTCCCCGGTTCCTTTGACCTGGATTCCTTCAAGGTACAGTTGGTTACCGCGCTCTCCGGGACCGCGCTGCTCGCGTTGGGATCAAGAATCACCGGGTACTACCACCAGTACCTGCTCCATGCCGAGGCTGGCCGTCAGGCAATCTCCAATGCGCGCGCTTCCCACATCGCCGGTGAGCGGGACCTCCGCAATCGCGTGCACAGCCTCCGGCGTATCGGCGAGCGCCTGGATGCGTCGCTGAGCGACACCATCGATTGGCTCCGGAGCCACGGTCACCACGAAGTCGCGTCCAGCCTGCTCCATGTATCGACCGTCCACTCCCGGCAGTTCCGGGAGCAGACCAGCATGGTCTACCCGACCACAATGGAACACGTGGGGCTGTATCTCGCCATCCAGGTAGGAGGCATGGGCGACGCGTGGGGCGAAACAGGTCGCTTGGCCAAAACAAGCCTCACCGGCGACCCGTGCCGCCTCAGCCTTGACCTGCAACTGACGGCGTATCGCGCACTGGGAGAGGCAGTTTCCATCCTGCTTGAGAACGAGCGCGGGCAGTTGAGGGTTCGAGCGCGCTGCGTCCAGTTAGGCTCTACCAGAGGCATCGTCATTACCGCCGGGGTCGTGGATTCACGACATCGCATTTCGCGCAGCACGTCAACCATGGTGATTGGGCGACTCAGCGGTCGCGCCCAAGCCTATGGCGGTTCCATTCACTGTTGCAGGAATCGGATACGGATGTTCTTCGCCGAATCGTCGATTTGCTAGGGGCGGCGGGGCATGTGCACAACCGACCATTCGATTGACTGCCCGTGTCCGCTCACGAGCAGCTTGAATTCCGGATCACGGTAGACTTCAACAGCACCCGTAGCCGCATGTGGGCGCGGCTCGTCCGAAGGAAGCGATATTCGCGTGTCGACCGGGCCCGCCGGCAGCACCCAGAAAGCGTCACCTGACTTGCCAAGGATGAACTGAACGGATCCCGCAGTGTCGCTCACCTGGAAGTAACTGACAGCGTCGCGCTCGAAGGCATGGACGCTCCAGCGCTGATCCAGGCTGAGATTGGCCGAGGAGGGTTGCATCTCACCGATCCCGCTACGTGCCGGCTTCTGGCCGACGCTTGGGCAGCAGAGTGCCCAGGCCTGCAGCGGTGAAACCATGATCAGGATGAGCGGGCACATGCTTCGCGCAGGGAACTTCAACACGGTGGACCTCCAGACTCTTCATCAGCGGATGCGCGCGATGCTATTTGTGTCGCAGCGCCTCTGACATGAAGGAAGTCGGAAACTTGGTCGCCCAGCCACGCCCTGCGTGGCTGCCGGGCGTCACCCGTTCGAGGGCTTCCGCGAGCGCCATAGGCTGTCGCCAATGAACAGCAGCAGCCCGGTCCAGATGGCGGCGAAGCCGATGGCTTTTGCGCTGTCGAACGGTTCGCGGAAGAAGAACACGCCCAGCAGCAGGCCCAGGCTGGGCGCGATGTACTGCAGGATGCCGACCAGCGAGAGCGGAATGCGCTTTACGCCATAGGCAAACCCGATCAACGGCAGCGCGGTGACGGCACCGCCCAGAATCAGCAGCAGGTCGTTGCGCCAGCCCCAGCCACCGAAGAAGGCGCCGCCGTGGCCGTTCTCGCTCCACAGCGCGAAGCCTATCGCCGGCAGGAACAGGTACAGGCTTTCGATGCCCAGCCCGGCCACCGGGTCCACCGAGATCATCTTGCGCAACAGGCCATACAGGCCGAACGAGCAGGCCAGCCCCAGCGCGATCCACGGCGGGGTGCCGGCGTCGATGGTGAGCCAGGCCACGCCCAGTGCCGCACAGGCCACCGCCAGCCACTGCAGGCCGCGCAGGCGCTCTTTCAGCACCACCACCCCCAGCACCACGCTGACCAGCGGGTTGATGAAGTAACCCAGGCTGGTTTCGATCACGTGCCCGGCGTTGATGGCCCAGATGTACAGACCCCAGTTGAAGGCGATGGCCATGCTGCTCAGGGCCAGGGTAGGCAGCGCACGTGGCTGCGCGGCGATCTGCCGCCACCAGCCGGTGCCCTGGCTGAGCAGCAGCCAGGCCACCACCAGCACCGTGCTCCAGATGATGCGGTGGGCGATGATCTGCTGCGACGGCACCGCCTTGAGCAGGTGCCAGTACACCGGCACCAGCCCCCACAGGGTGAAGGTGAAGGCCGTGATGGCCAGGCCGCGGCGCTGCTCCTGCAGCGGGGTGCGTTCGGGCGCGCTCACTTGGCGCGGGTCCGGGCCAGGGTGAGCACCAGCACGCCGGCCAGGATCACGCCCATGGCCAGCAGGTCGCGGGCGCCGAAGTGCTCATGGCCGATCAGCACACCCAGCAGTACCGCGATCACCGGGTTCACGTAGGCATAGCTGGACGCCAGCGCCGGGCGCACGTTCTGCAGCAGCCACACGTAAGCGGTGAAGGCCACGATCGAGCCGAACAGGCACAGGTAGGCCACGGCCAGCAGCCCATTCATGCTGGGCCAGGTGGTCGGCCGCTCGCCGGTGGCCAGGCCGAGCGCGACCAGCATCACCCCACCGCACAGCATCTGTCCGGCGGCAGTCATGAACGGGCTGGGCAGGTCCAGGCTGCGCGCCCAGACCGAGCCGAAGGCCCAGCCGATGGGCGCGATCAGCAGCAGTATCAGGCCTTGCGGGGAAGCGGTGAGGCTGCTGCCGGCGTTGAGCCAGACCACGCCGAGGAAGCCGATGGCGATGCCCAGCCATTCGCCCCGGGTCGCATGCTGGCCGCGCATGGCGCCAAACAGGGCCATCCACAGCGGCACCGAGGCGACTGCGGTGGCCGCCAGCCCGGACGAGACGGTGCGCTCGGCCAGCACCACCATGCCGTTGCCCAGCACCAGCATGGTCAGGCCCATGATTCCCAGGTTCCGCCACTGCCGGCGGGTAGGCGCGGCCATGCCGCGCCAGCGCAGCACCGCGTACATCAAGCTGCCGGCAACGATGAAGCGCGCCCCGGAGACGGTCGTCAATGGCAGCGCCCCGCCCTCCAGCGCGAAGCGGATACCCAGGTAGGTGGACCCCCACACCACGTAGACCAGCAGCAGGGCCAGGACGACCAGGCCGCTGCGGGGAGCGGCCTGCGGGGGTGTGGAGGACTCGGTCATACACGACCAGCAGGCGGGGGGAGAGGCGATTCTAGGCCCTTGGACGGGCTGCGGCGTGCCCTGGAATGGCACGCTGTCGTGCCCGGACTAGTTACATGGTGCAATGCCCACCGGTCATGCACGTGGGGTAAGGTAAAAACAGGTGCCCCGACCCTCTGGGCGGGCAGGCGCTGCCCAGATCCACCGCTCCACCGTGAGGACCGTTTTCCAGCATGAGCATTTCCCCCTCCCTTTCCGCGCCAGCCAATGACAAGGCCGCGCTCAAACGCTCGATCTCCAATACCCTCAAAGGGTCGGCGGGCAATCTCGTCGAATGGTTCGACGTCTATGTCTATTCCGTGTTCGCGGTCTACTTCGAGTCGCAGTTCTTCTCGGCCGCCGACAAGAACTCCACCATCTACGTGTGGGCGATCTTCGCCGCCACCTTCCTGATGCGCCCGATCGGTGCCTGGTACTTCGGGCGCTTCGCCGACCGGTACGGCCGTCGCCTGGCGCTGACCGTGTCGGTGTCGATGATGGCCGCGTGTTCGTTCCTGATCGCGCTGACCCCCACCGCCGCCACCATTGGCGGCTGGGCCGCGCTGATCCTGCTGTTCGCCCGCCTGCTGCAGGGCTTCGCGACCGGCGGCGAGTACGGTGCCAGTGCCACCTACATGTCTGAAACGGCCATTCCCGGTCGCCGCGGCTTCCTGTCCTCGTTCCACTACGTCACCCTGGTCGGTGGCCACGTGCTGGCACAGCTCACCCTGTTCACCATGCTGCTGTTCTGGGACAAGCCGGAAATTTCCGCGTGGGGCTGGCGCATTGCGTTCGGCATCGGCGGCCTGGCGGCCATCGTGGTGTTCTGGCTTCGCCGTACCATGGACGAATCGCTGGGTGAGGACTCGATTGAAGCCGCACGCGGCGGCCGCGCCAAGGCGTCCGGCTCGATGCGCGAGTTGTTCGTGAACCAGTGGCGCCCGCTGCTGCTGTGCTTCCTGATCACCGCCGGCGGCACCGTGGCGTTCTACACCTACTCGGTGAACGGCCCCAAGATGATCCAGAGCGCCTTCGCCGGTACCGATGTGATGACCGGTACGCTGATCAACCTGGGCGTGCTGACCTTCCTGATGGTGCTGCAGCCGATCGGCGGCTGGCTGTCGGACATCATCGGCCGCAAGAGCCTGCTGGTGTTCTTCGGCGTGGGTGGCGTGCTGTACAGCTGGTACCTGATCACCGAGCTGCCGAACCAGCACGACCCGCTGATCGCGTTCCTGACCCTGGCGCTGGGCTTTGTGATCCTGACCGGCTACACCTCGATCAATGCCGTGGTGAAGGCCGAGCTGTTCCCCACCCACGTGCGCGCGCTGGGCGTGGGCCTTGGCTACGCACTGGCCAATTCGCTGTTCGGTGGTACCGCGCCGCTGCTGTACCAAGGTGCGCTGAAGACCGACCGGGTGGGCGACTTCGCCATCTACGTCACCGCGATCATTGTGGTCTCGCTGGTGGTGTACGTGTTCTTCCTGAAGAACAAGGGCGCGAACTATCTGGATGGGACGCGGAAGTAAGCTGGGGCGACCGCAAGGTCGCACGCATCGGTAGCGCCGGCCATCGGCCGGCATCACCGCAAAACAAAAACGCCGGGGCATGCCCCGGCGTTTTTGTTTGAATTGCGGGATCACGACCAACGGTCGTGATCTACCAACCGCCAGACGCCCTGGCAGGTCACGACCGTTGGTCGTGACCTACACGGCAATCAACGCCGGGCGGCGTCGCTCTGCTCGCGGGCCTTTCGGAATTCCGAACCTTCTTCCCAATGCGGCCAGCGGCGGCTGTTGGCCAGCTCCGCGCCAAGGTCGTAGACCAGCAGCGTATCGGCGGCGTGGCCGGCCGGGTCCCAGGTGGGGGTCCAGGCGTCGCACGCCTGGTGGTAGCAGTCGGCGAAGTATTTCTCGCGCAGCGCCTTGCCGGCGGCAACGCCGCCCTCGCGCTTGTCCAGGCCCGGGCCGATGGTGATCGCCGGCACGCCCAGGCGGGCAAAGGCGAAGTGGTCGGCGCGGTAGAAGAAGCCTGCCTCCAGGTTCGGATCCGGGCTGTAACTGCGGCCGCGTGCCTTGGCCACGCGCTCCAGATCGCCTTCCAGCGATACGCGGCCCTTGCCCCACGAGGCGATGTCACGGGTGGCGCCGTCCGGGCTGAACATCTCGATGTTGATCACCGCTGCGGTCTTGTCCAGCGGCGCCAGCGGGTGTGCGGCGTAGTAGTTGGCCCCCAGCAGCCCCTTCTCTTCGGCGGTCAGCGCCACGAAGTACAGCGTGCGCTGCGGCTGCGGGCCGGCTGCGAACACGCGGCCCAGTTCCAGCACGGTGGCCACGCCGGTGGCGTTGTCGATCGCACCGCGACGGATCCGGTCGCCCTTGGCATCGGGCTGGCCAATGCCGAATGCATCCCAATGCGCGGAGAAAATGACTGCTTCATCGGCGTGCGCGCCGCCCGGCAGCTTGGCCACCACGTTGCGGCTGATGACCTGCTCGCGCTTGAGCGTGAACTGCGCCGAGAGCGTGGCGTCGCCCAGGACCACCGGGTGGAACGCCGGGGTCATGGCCCTGCGCTTCTCGGCCTCGAAATCCAGCCCGGCGTCGCGGAACAGCTGTTCGGCCACGGCACGCTGCATCCAGCCGCGCACCGGCACGTGCTGGGCCAGCGCCTGCGCCTGCGGGCGCTCGATATCGAACAGGGGCGAGGTGCCCGAGCTCTTCACCGTTGCCCAGCCGTAGGCGGCCGGGGCGGTCTCATGCACGATCAGCACGCCCTGCGCACCGCGCCGCGCTGCTTCCTCGAACTTGTAGGTCCAGCGGCCGTAGTAGGTCACGGCCTTGCCGTCGAAGGCGCCCGGACGGTCCGCTTCGAAATCGGCATCGTTGATCAGCATCACGGCGATCTTGCCGTGCAGGTCCACGTCCTTGTAGTCGTTCCACTGCCGCTCGGGGGCGTCGATGCCATAGCCCACGAACACCAGCGGCGCGTCCTTGATGTCCACCGTCGCCTGCGGGCGCAGACTCTGCAGGGTGACGTCCTCACCGTTGGCCAGCGGGCGGACCTTGCCGTTCTGGCGCAGCTGCGCCTTGACCGGACCCTCCACCTGGGCGCGCACCATCGGCACCGGCTGCACCCAGCTGCCGTCCACGCCGCCGGGCTGCAGGCCCGACTTGCGGAATTCCTCGATCAGATACTGCACGGTGCGCTCTTCGCCGGGCGAAGCCGGGGCGCGGCCTTCGAATTCGTCCGAGGCCAGGATGCGCACGTGCCGCGACAGCGCTTCCGGATCGATGCCGCCGCCGGGCAGGTCATTGGCCGCGTGGGCCAGTCCGCCCACGAACAGACAGGACGACAACAGCAGCATGCGCATCGGATTCACGGCAGACACCAGGCAAAAAACGGAATGCCAGAGTGTAACGTGACAGCTGCATGACCGGCATGCAGCGCGCTGCTCAGCGACGGTCGCGGTCCAGCCAGCAGGCCAGGCCCTGCGCGTTGAGTTCAATGTCCATTGCCAGCACCTGCGCCACCGCCGCTTCGTCGAGCGGGCAGCCATGTGCCTGCGCGCGCTCCTGGTAGAGCACGGTGAGCGCGGCCACCAGGCAGCGGTGGCGGTCGGGCCGGCCGTCGCACTGGCGGCCGATGTCCACCATCGCATCGATCTGTTCGACCAGGTCGGCCGCCAGCGCCGGCACGTTTTCCACCCGCCCGTAGTGGGTGAGGTAGACCGCCTGCGGCTGCAGCGCCAGCAGGCGCGCGATGGAGTGCTTGAGCGGTTCGGGATCGAACTGCACCGGGGAGGAGGTGGGCACGATGAAGGCACCGCGCGCGCTGTCCAGCTCGCGGTAGGACAGGCCGAAGGTATCGCCGGTAAACACGCTGCGGCTGCGCTCGTCCCATACGCACAGATGGTGCCGGGCGTGTCCGGGGGTGTCCAGGCACAGCAGGCTGCGGCCGGCCAGGTCGACCCGGTGGCCGTCGTCGGCGATCACCACCCGTTCGGGCGGCACCGGCAGGATCGGGCCGTAACTGCGCTTGATTTCCGCTTCGCCGTAGACCTCGGTGGCCCCGGCGATCAGCCGGGCCGGGTCGATCATGTGCGGGGCACCGCGCGGGTGCACCACCAGCGTGGCGTTGGGCAGCTGCTGCATGAGCAGTCCGGCGCCGCCGGCGTGGTCCAGATGCACGTGGGTGAGGATCAGCCAGTCCACCTGCGCCGGCGTGCAGCCGGCGCGCGCCAGCGCAGCCAGCATGGCCGGCACCGCCAGTCCGGTGCCGCAGTCGATGAACGCAGCGCGGTCGTTCTCGACGATCAGGTAGGCGGCATCGAAATCGCTGCGCTGGAACGCGGTGTCGATGGTATGGATGCTGGGGTCGAAAGACATCGGCTCATCCCTGGCGGCATTCGGGTACGTCTCCACCCTGCGTGGAGTGCCCCCAGTCTAGGCGGTGTCGCCGGCCGACTTCGATGCGGCTTTGGTCGCACGCTGCGTCAGCCAGGGGCCGCGCACCAGCAGCGCGGCCACCAGCACGGCCAGGAACGCGCCGTAGGCGTAGAGCACGGCCAGCACCTGGCGCCAGATCGGCCCGGCGTCGCTCTGCACCACACCGATGTGGTGACCCCACAGCATCGCCACGATGCTCAGCACGAACGCCAGCAGCAGGGCGGCGCCATCGAACAGGCGCCGCGCGGTGTTGCGCGGGTGCCGCGGGAACAGCCAGAACAGGCTGCCCAGCAGCACGAACCAGGGCAGGAACAACAACAACGACAACCAGGCCATCGTGGTTTCCTCCGTCTACGTGCCCACCGACCAACGGTCGGTGGCTACCGCACCCATGGCGGCCACCGTGGATGTATCGCATACCATGGACCCGTCACACCCGGCAGGTACCGACCGTTGGTCGGCACGCCGTTGCCTCACGCCTGCTCGCGCAGTTCCTGCAACGCAGCCAGCACGACATCTACTTCCGCTTCCAGCTTGAACAGCTCGCTCTGCAGGCCATCGCCGTGCCCGGTCTGCTTGAGCACGCCGATCAGCTGGCCGGCGTCGCGCGGCGAATCGAAGGCTTCGCTCTGGATCAGCAGCGTGCCATCGCCGGCCTGCAGCTTGAAGTAGAAGCGGCCGTCCTTCTCGCGGTACTGCTTGAACAGGGGCGGTGCAGCGCGCGCCACGCCGCCATCCTCAGCGGCAATGCCGCCGGCGCTGGACAGGTCGCGCAGGCCCACCGCGTGGCGCAGTTCCTTCAGCAGCGGAACAGCGTACTGCTCGCGCAGCTGCTGGCCACGGCGGCGAAGCAGCGCCTCGATCTTTTCCGGCTCGGCCATCAGCGCATCGTAGCGCTCGCGCAGCGGGGTCAGCTCGGCGTCGATGCGCTCGAACAGCTGCTGCTTGGCATCGCCCCAGCTGATGCCCTCGGCAAACGCCTGGGCGAACGCGGCGGTCTGCTCGGGGCTGGCGAAGGCCTGGTACATCTGGAACAGCGCCGAGCCTTCGCTACTCTTGGGCTCGCCGGGCGCACGCGAATCGGTAAGGATGGAGAACACCAGCTTTTTCAGCTCCGCGCGCGGCGCGAACAGCGGAATGGTGTTGTGGTAGCTCTTGCTCATCTTGCGCCCGTCCAGCCCGGCGAGCGTTGCCACCTGTTCGTCGATCACCACTTCCGGCAGCGGGAAGTATTCCTTGCCGTAAACGTGGTTGAAGCGCTGGGCGAAATCGCGCGCCATCTCGATGTGCTGGATCTGGTCGCGGCCGACCGGTACGCGGTTGGCCTTGAAGATCAGGATGTCGGCGGCCATCAGCACCGGGTACATGAACAGACCGGCGCTGATCCCGGCGTCCTCATCGAGCTGCTCTTCGCGGTTCTTGTCCACGGCCGCCTTGTAGGCATGGGCGCGGTTGAGGATGCCCTTGCTGGCGATGGCGGTCAGGAACCACATCAGCTCGGTGGTTTCGGGAATGTCGCTCTGCCGGTAGAACCAGACCTTGTCCGGGTCCAGCCCGCACGCCAGCCAGCTGGCCGCGATCTCCAGGGTCGAGCGCTGGGTCCGCTCCGGCTCCTGCGCCTTGATCAGGCTGTGCAGGTCGGCCAGGAAGAAGAAGCTCTCGATGCCGGACGCCGCGCTGGCGGCGATGGCCGGACGGATGGCGCCGACATAGTTGCCCAGGTGGGGCGTGCCGGAGGGGGTGATGCCGGTAAGAACGCGGGTGGTCATGTGGGAATCATTACGGACAGTTGAACGCCCCCAGTTTACCTGCCCGCGCCCAACCCCGTTGCACGGCGCCATGCGTTGAAGGCTCTACCCAACCACGAAGGCCCCGCCATGAAACGCCTGTCCCTGCCCCTGCTTGCCGTGCTGGCCCTGTGCGGTTTCAAGCCGGCTGTTCCGTCCCGAGTCGACCACGGCCCGGTGATCCTGAGCCTGGTCGACCGCAGCCAGGCGGTGGAGCTGCCCACCTACCGGCACCGCGGCCAGGCCTGGATCGCCGGCCAGCAGGGCCAGCCCTATGCGGTGCGCCTGCGCAACACCAGCCCCCACCGGGTGCTGGTGGTGCTGTCGGTGGATGGCCTGAACGCCATCACCGGCGAGCTGGCCTCGCCCGACCAGACCGGCTACGTGCTCGAGCCCTGGCAGAGTGCGGACATTACCGGCTGGCGCAAATCGCGCCAGGAGGTGGCGCAGTTCGTCTTTACCGACCCGGGCAACAGCTATGCCGGCCGCACCGGCCGCCCGGACAACATCGGCGTGATCGGCGTGGCGGTGTTCAACGAGGCATCGGGCCATGTGCCACTGCCGCAGCCCGCACCCCCGGTGGCGCGTGCCGAGCGCAGAATGCAGCCGCAGGCGGCGGCCGAAGCGGCCGACAGCGGGTTGGCGTCCGCGCAGGCCAGCGGCTCACGTGTGCTGGCGGCAGCTCCCGCGCCGGCGCTGGGCACCGGCCACGGCCAGCGCGAGGCGTCCTACTCGGGCAGCACCACCTTCGAGCGCGCCACCCGGTTGCCCGCGCAGCGCCTGGACCTGCGCTACGACAGCGAACGCAACCTGGTGGCGCGCGGCATCATTCCTGCCTGGACCCCGCCGCGCGAACGCGTGCCGCAGGCATTTCCACAGGCCTTCGTGCCGGACCCGCCGGCATACGGGCAGCGGTGACCTATTCGCCGGGTGCACGAAAAACGGGCCGCAGTGCGGCCCGTTCCGGTTTCATACCCTCGTTGCGGCCCTATGGCCGCGCTGCCACCCAAGAGGGTGTCAGTGGAAGTCCGGATAATCCTTGCGCATGGAGGCTTCGAAGTCCTTGACCTCGCTTTCAGCGCGATCGCGCGCCCAGCCATAGCGTTCCTGCAGACGGCCTGCCAGGTATTCGGCATTGCCTTCAGCCACCTTGAAATCGTCGTCGGTCAGGTCACCCCACTTCGCCTGTGCCTTGCCCTTGAGCTGCGTCCACTTGCCGGAAATGATGTCTTTGTTCATGGGTTCGCTTCCTTGATTGCAACGGCATCTTCGCCGCAGGGACAGCATGCCCAAGCGCGTGTTCGGCGGCGGTCAAGCGCGGATGAAGCGGATGCTCACCTCATTGAATGGCGATACCGGACGGTCAAAAAAAAACGCCGGGAAACCTCCCGGCGTTTTTCCGTGCCACCGACCGGAGTCGGTCGCCCCGATCAGTTGCCCTTGGCGGCGTCTTCAACCGACTGGCCAGCCTTCTGCACATCCTTGCCGGCACCGGCAACGGTGTTGCAGCCGGACAGCATTGCCAGCGAAACCATCGACAACAGCATCAGTGCAATTACACGCTTCATAGGGTTCTCCTGATTAATTCAAACGTCACTACCGAAATCCGGCCCCACCTGCTTTGTGCAGATCGCGGAGGCGTCGTTGCCGTCGCCGGAACGGCCGCCGCGTGAGATGCAATCTGGAGTGTGAGGCGTGCAATCGATGTGAACGCGGCCCATGGCTGTTCAGCCACGCGCCGGAATCGGGGGTTCCGCCTAGTCGCGCATCAGGGTCGACTTGCCGAACAGGCTCTCCACCAGGTCCACGGCCAGCACGGCCGTGGCATTGCGGTTGTCCAGCAGCGGGTTGAGTTCGACGATGTCCAGCGAGCCCATGCGGCCGGTGTCGGCAATCATTTCCATCACCAGCTGGGCCTCGCGGTAGTTCACGCCGCCCGGCACCGTGGTGCCCACGCCCGGGGCAATGCTCGGATCGAGGAAGTCCACATCGAAGCTCACATGCAGGTGGGTGTTGGGCCCCACACCGTCCAGCGCCGCTTCCACCGCGCGCTTCATGCCGGCCTCGTCGATGTAGCGCATGTCATACACGTCCACCTTGTGCTGCTTGATCAGGCGCTTTTCCTCCTGGTCCACCGACCGGATGCCGATCTGCCGCACCTGCTGCGGGCAGATGGCCGGGGAATCGCCGCCGAGCCGGGTCAGCACATCCGGGCCCAATCCGCACAGGCAGGCCACCGGCATGCCATGCACGTTGCCCGACGGGGTGACTTCGCTGGTGTTGAAGTCCGAATGCGCGTCCAGCCACAGTACGCGCAGCTCGCGGCCCTGCTCGCGGCACCAGCGCGCCACGGCGGTGATGGAACCAATGCCCAGGCAGTGGTCGCCGCCCAGCATGATCGGCATGCGGCCGTCCTGCAGCTCGGCGTAGGTCGCGTCCATCAGCGCGCGGTTCCACGCCACCACTTCGTCCAGGTGCCGGTAACCCTGCTCCGGTGGCGTCCACGGATTGCGCGGCCCATCCAGGTTGCCGCAGTCGCGTACGTCCACGCCGCGAGCAGCGAGCGCCTCGCCCAGACCGGCGATGCGCAGCGCTTCGGGCCCCAGCCCGGCGCCACGGGCACCCGCTCCGATATCCGTAGGCACACCGATCAGGGACACCGCAGGTTGACGCTTGCTCATGCTGACTCCACACACACGGAAAATCGGATCAGTCTAGTCAAAGGCCCGGGAACACACTCGCGGCGACGCAGCAGCGGGGCGGCCGGTGTGACCGCGCGGGGCACTCTCCGACCCGGTGTGTCGGGGTTCGACGCGCAGGGGGAAACCCTTATGTGTCAATGCTTTGACACATGCGAAAGCAACACTGCGGTTCATCTTGCGTTAGCCGTGAAGGCAAAATTTACGTGCTACATTTCACACTTCTTCGCAGTACTGATTGACTAACCCACGCCGGGTTGGTCCGTGTTTTGTCGTGTTTCAGGGGGCAGTACGTGCAGCGCAGCAGTATCCATCAGATCGTCCGCAATGCCAGCGGCGAGAGCCAGCCGGCCCGGCAGTTGTACGACGTCGCCGCCATCGGGCAGGTCTTCCAGCAGTCGCGTGAGCGCGAGCGTGGGCTCAGCCTGCTGATGCTCTCCACCGCCGACGGCCGCGCCGTGGCCGAAGACTCCACCCTCGGTGTGGACGGTCGGCGCCTGGCGGCCATGGCCAATTCGTTCCTGACCCTGGGTGAGACGGTGTCGCGCGAGCTGGCGCTGAGCGATGCCGACTACGCCACCATCTGCACACGGCAGGGCAATGTGGTGCTGATCCGGATCGCGGCCGACAAGCCGTTGACCCTGACCGCCGTTGCCGGCCACGAGGTCAACATGGCCGTGCTGCTGTTCCATGCGCGCGAATGCGCCACCCGTCTCGACGCCCTGCTGCGCGCCCGCGCCGCCTGAGCCCTCCCGGTTTCGTTGTGCCCTTCCGGCAGGCCATGGCCTGCCTCTCCCACTGCCTGAAGTAAAAAGGATTTACGTGCCCAATCTCAATCTGGAAAAGCTCAATTCGCTCGCCGGTTTCGTCGGCGCCGCCCTGGTCGACGGTGACAGCGGCATGGCCCTGGCCATGGTCGGCGGCGGCAACATCAATCTGGAACTGGCTGCGGCCGGCAACACCGAAGTGGTGCGCGCCAAGCGCCGCGTGGCCGAATCGCTGGGCCTGTCGGACACCCTGGAAGACCTGCTGATCACCCTGACCACGCAGTACCACCTGATCCGCCCGCTGGAAAGCAACCCGCTGCTGTTCCTGTACGTGGTGATGGACCGCAGCAAGGCCAACCTGGCCATGTCGCGCCACGAACTGAAGGCCTTCGAGAAGACCCTGGACTTCAGCTGATCGCAGGCGCACGCGCCGCACCGCGTCCCTTACCGGGCGCGGCGCGGCCGCCGCCGTGGTACCGCGCAACCCCATGAATACCCCCACGCGTTCCTTCCGCATTTCCGCCATCGGGCTGGACGTGCTGCACCAGACCCGCCTGAAGCTGGCCAGTTCCATGCTGCTCGCCGAGCGCATGGACGTCGCGTTGCAGCCGTGGACCGGCGAAGGCTGCGATCTGCTGGTGATCGGCCTGGACCATCCCGATGCGGCCCGCGCGCTCAGTGAAGCGAACGCGGTCAACGTGCCGATGCTGTCCATTGCGCGCCGTTACGCCGATCCCGCACCGGGGCGCCTGCCGCACGGGGCCACCGTGCGCGACATCAACGATCAGCTGTCCAGCCTGTTGCTGGCCGCCCCCACGGTGGAGCGTGCCGTCGCCGGAACGCCGCTGCTGCTGCAGCTCGCCGCCAGCGCGGGCAACGATCCGGCGCTGCACCTGCTCCAGCGCGGCGCGATCACGCTGCTGGTCGACACCGCCACCCGCAGCATTGCGCTGCCGCCGTCCACGACGCTGGCCGAGGTGGTGGCGCAGCTGGACGACGTGGCGTGGTCGGCAAGCACCATCGACGCACCGACCTTCCAGCACCAGTACGCCTACCGGCTGCCGCAGCGGCACTCGTTCGAGGCCCTGTATTTCTGCATTGCCCGCCACCGTCCCGAACTGCTGCCGGTACCTGCCGAACAGCCGCCGCTGAAGTTGCGGCACTGGCCGGACCTGCATCCCGACGACGTGCCGGGCGCGTGGCTGCTGGCCATCGCCTGCCTGCACGCACGCCCCTGGCAGCCCGCTGCATTGGCCACGGCTTGCCATCTCCCGCGCCACACGGTGCAATCCCTCTTCTGCGCTGCTGTTGCCAGTGGCCTCGCATTGAACCAGGACGCCGCCGTGCCCAGTACGCAACGCCGCAACGACGCCAGCGACTCGCGCTTCTTCTCGTGGGTGGCCCGCCGCTTCGGGCTGAACCTGTTCCAGGGAGCGAAGTCATGAGCCTGCCCGCCAACAAGCTGGTGTTCGTGGGCAGCATGGGCGCCGGCAAGACCACCGCGGTCCGCGCGATTTCCGATGTGGAACCGGTCAGCACTGAAATGCCGATGAGCGGCGATGCGATCGGCGACAAGGTCGAAACCACGGTGGCGCTGGACTACAGCTCCATCGAGCTGGACGACGGCGAGCTGCTGCACGTGTACGGCGTGCCCGGCCAGCGCTACCTGGACTTCATGTGGCCGATGGTGTGCGAAGGCGCGCTGGGCGTGATCGTGCTGGTCAGCGCCGGTCATCCCGACCCGGTCGCCTCCACGGTGGAGCTGCTGCAGGAATTCTCGCGCATCGCACCGGAAGCGAGTCTGGCCGTGGGCGTGACCCGCACCGATGAACATCCCGCGCTGCTGATCCCCGACTTCCGCAACGCCCTGTTCGACGCCGGGCATCGCCTGCCGGTCATGCGCGTGGATGCGCGTTCGGCCACCCAGGTGACGTTCCTGGTGAAGTCGCTGCTGTCCTACCGGTACGCAGAGACGAACTGACTGGTGCCGACACCCGGATTCGAACTGGGGACCTACCGCTTACAAGGCGGTTGCTCTACCAACTGAGCTATGCCGGCAAAGGCATGGCGACGGCCAGGGCCGGCGCGGACCGCGATTCTAGCGCAAGCCCGCACATTCCAGCGAGCGCTGCTGGGCCGCCCCACTGCGCTGGCGGGCTGCGCCGGGGCTGGCCTTGTCGGCCAGGGCCGCATCCACCCACCACTGCGCGGTGCCTTCGCTGCCGCCGACCAGGCGCGCAGTGAAGCCCGCTGCGCTCAGCGCGGCCAGGCGCCGTTCGGCACCTTCGCGGTTGCGGTACTGGCCCAGTGCGATGGCGTTGGCGTCTTCGCCCTGGGCCATGATGTAGTAATCGCTGATGCCTGCGGCGGCGATGCGCTTGACCGTGGCCTGGGCTTCTTCGCGGCTCGCGGCGGCCGGCATCATGACCCGGTAGGTGCTGCTGGCACCGGGCTTGGCCACTTCGCGCAGACGCGAACGCTGAACGAGGTCACCGGCCCTGCTCTGGGCCGCCATGGCGGTGTCGCGATCGGCAAAGGGACCGAGGCTGATGCATTGAAGCGGCGCGGGGGGTGCAGGCGCCGCTGGGGTTTCCGTGGGCCGGTCAACGGCCGGCGCTGCCGCGACGGTGGGCGGCGCGGCCACGGGCGGTTGCGGGGGGGGTGTGGCCGCGAGCTTGGGCGGTGCCGGGGTGGCGTCTGCCAGTGCCGTGCTGGCGGCGGCGGGCGGCGCGGCTGAGGGGGCCGAGGCGGTTGCCGCAGCGGGCGTGTCGAGCAGCTGCAGTCTGGCCACGCCGGCGGGGGGCTCTGGCGGCGGTGCTGGAACGGGGTCGCCGCGCAGCATCCACCACAGTGCGACGCCCACGTTGAGGATGGCCAGTACGACGATCAAGGCACGGGTAAGCATGCGGCGATCCTACCGCGCCGCCGGTGGCTGGTGCACCGCCCAGCGCGCAAGCCCGTCCAGCACCAGCGCCGGCTGGAACTGCGCATCGCCGAGCAGCGGCAACAGCGCCGGTGCACCACCGCCATGCACCAGCAGCGCGGGCATCGTGCCCAGCGCGGTGGACGCGTGCTGGCGGCTGCGCTCGATCAGCGCCACAGCGGCGCCATCGCACCCGGACGCGAGTGCGTCGGCGGTGTCGTTGGCGAACTCGCTGTACGCACCGCCGTGCGCCGGCAGCTGCACGGCCCGTGCGTGCAGGGCTTCGCGCATGGTGGTCGGCGAGGCCGCGATGCGGCCGCCATGGTGCTGGCCTTCGGCGTCGAGCAGGTCGATGGTCAGTGCGGTGCCCACCCCCGCCACCAGCACTGCTTCGCGGCGATCGGCGGCGGCGATGAGCGCCAGGTAGCGGTCCACGCCGAACTTCGCCGGGTCCGCGTAGGCGATACGCACGCCCGCGCAGCTGGCTTCGGTGCGCGCCACCCGCACATGGTCGAATCGCGCACGCAGCACCTCGAGCATGCTGGCGGTGAGCGCGGCGGCGGCCACGCTGGCCACATAGGCGGTATCGCCGCTGGGCAGCTGCGCCAGCGCGTCGGCCGGCATCGCTTCGGCGCCGTGTGGCCACGCCTGCACGTCACCGGCGCGGACGCCCTGCAGCGGTGCGAACTTGAACCGCGAATTGCCCAGATCGAACAACCAGTCGCTCATTTCGCCCTCACGCTGACTTCCCCGGCATGGAACACCCGTTCGCGGCCGTCGATGCGCACGCGCAGCGCGCCGTCGTCGGCCAGGCCCAGTGCCTGCCCCTCATGCATCACCCCGCCATCGTCCACGCGCACGTTGTGCCCGGCCAGGCTGTCCAGCGCGGCATAACGCGGCAGGAACGGCGCCAGGCCGTCAGCCTCGAACTCCTCCAGCGCCGGCAGCAGTGCCGCCAGCAGCCAGGCCACCACCTCGTTGCGGCCGATGTCCGGGCCCAGCAGGGTGGCCAGGTCGGTCCACGGCTGGGTGATATCGGCGGCGAAGGCGGCCGGCATGCGCACATTGATGCCCAGTCCGATCACCGCACGTGCCGGACCGGCGAACTCGCCGCCGCCCTCGACCAGCAGCCCGCCCAGCTTGTGGCCGTCCACCACGATGTCGTTGGGCCACTTCAGGCCCACCTGCGCCACGCCATGGGCGCGCAGCGCCTCGGCCACGGCCACGCCGGCGACCAGGCTCAGGCCCCCCAGCCGTGACAGCCCGCCGGCGAACCCGCGCAGCACCGACAGGTACACATGCGCTGCCAGCGGGGAGGCCCAGGCGCGTCCGCGCCGGCCACGGCCACCGGTCTGACGCTCGGCCAGCAGCACCCGGGCACCGCGCTCGGGCGCGCTGCACCGCAACATTTCGGTGTTGGTCGAGCCCACGGTCCAGACGACCTCCAGGCCGTCCAGCCCGGACGAGAGGGCGGACCCCAGCCGGGCCAGGATCGCTTCGGCATCCAGCAGGTCCAGCCGCTGCTGCAGCTGGTAGCCGTCCCCGGCGCGCCCGTCGATCTCGATACCGGCGGCCCTAAGCCCTTGAATTCGCTTCCATATTGCCGCACGGGTCTGGCCCAGCTCGCGGGCCAGCGCGTCGCCGGACAGTCGGCCGGCGCTCAGTTTGGCCAGCAGTTGGCGGTCGTCCACGGCAGCTTCCATCGGTTGATGGGCAAAATTATGCGGGAAAGCGTCGGCGCGCGCTTTTTCGGAGGCTTCCAATCGACGCGGGGAATCGAGCTAGAATCGAAGATTGACCCCTTCGCCCTTCTGGATGTTGACGATGCGCCCGTTCGCCCATTGCCTGATCCTGTTGATGGCCCCCCTTGCCGCGCATGCGTCCGATGCGATGGCCAGCTCGGGCCGGGGCGGCTGCGTGTATACGGCCGCCGAAGGCGAGCGCGCGGCCCCGGCTGCCGCACCGGCAACGCCGGCCCCGGCGGCGGTCAAGCCCAGCGCCACCACGCCCGGCAGCACCGGCGGTGGTGGCGACGACGATGTGCTGCCGCGCCTGCGCGCGCCGAAATGGCACAGCTTCCTGCCGGGCATGTTCCGCTGATTTCGTCGTTGTTGCGCTGGCTGCGCGCCGCACCGCGTCCTGTTCCCGATATCGCCTGGCAGCGCACCTGCCAGCGCACCGCGTGGCTGCGTGGCCTGCCGCCCGAGCGCCTTGAGCGCCTGCGCGGCCTGGCCGCTGCGTTCCTGCACGAGAAGACCGTTACCCCGATCGGCGGGCTGCAGCTGGGCGACGATGATGCGGTGCTGATTGCCGCGCTGTGCTGCCTGCCGCTGCTGGAACTGGGCGAGGTCGGCCTGCGCGGCTGGTCGCAGGTGCTGGTGTACCCCGAAGGTTTCATCGTGCCGCAGAGCGAGATGGACGAAGACGGGGTGCTGCACGAGTGGGAAGAGGAAGCGATCGGGCAGATGTCGCATAACGGACCACTGCTGTTGTCTTGGCACGATGTCCAGGCCGAGTTGAAGCATCCGCATGAAGGGGCGTGCGTGGTGGTGCATGAAATGGCGCACCGGATCGATGTGCTGGACGGCGTGCTGGATGGCACGCCGCCGTTGCCGCGCGCGTGGCAGAAGCAATGGGCAACCGATTTCCAGCAGGCCTACGATGCGCTGTGCGCGCGGGTGGATGACGGCCAGGAGACGGTGATCGATCCGTATGCCAGCGAAGGACCGGATGAGTTCTTTGCGGTGGCGACGGAGTATCACTTTTCCGCGCCGGATCTTCTGGAGCAGGAAATGCCTGTGGTTGCAGGGCATCTGCGGCGCTTTTATGGGGCGCCGCCTTCGTTTTAGCTCCGTACCGACTAACAGTCGGTACCTACCGGGGCGCATTTACCGGCGCATTTAACAGCGCATTTACCAGGGCATTGATCGGGGCATTTGCCGGGGCATTGATCGGGGCATTTGCCGGGGCATTGATTGGGGCATTTACCGACGCATTTACCGGGGGCATGCATCAACGGTGGGGGCGTATGTTCCACGCGGTGGGTAGGTACCGACCGTTGGTCGGTACGCCTTTGCGTCACGGCCCGGGGGGCAACTTCACTTCGAAGCGGGCACCGCCGAGTTCCGGCGAGCGCTTGACCTGCAGCTCGCCGCGATAATCCTTGATCAGGTCCTGCACGATCGACAGGCCGATGCCATGGCCATGCACACGCTCGTCGCCGCGCACGCCACGCTGCAGCACCTTGGCGATATCTTCCGGCGCGATGCCCGGGCCATCGTCGTCGACCGACAGCACCAGCCCGGGGCGGCGCATGCCCGGCGCGGTGAACGGCTTGGCGGTCAGCAGCACGCGGCGGCCGGCCCACTTGAAGGCGTTCTCCAGCAGGTTGCCCAGCAGCTCCTGCAGATCGCCCGGCTCACCGTGGAACCGCGCGCCCTCATCGATGTCGAACTCGCACAACACGCCCTTGGAGGCGTACACCTTCTCCAGCCCACGCACGATCTCCTCGGCATTGGACTCGATCGGCAGCGGCGCCGAGAACAGCTTGTGGCCCGACGATGCAGCGCGCGCCAGCTGGTAGGACACCAGGTTGTTCATGCGCCTCAGCTGCACGTCGAATTCCTCGCGCAGGTCCTGGTCGTGCGCCCCGCTGTCCAACTGCGTACGCAGCACCGCCAGCGGTGTTTTCAGGCTGTGCGCGAGATCGGCCAGGGTGTTGCGCTGGCGCTCGAGGTTTTCGCGTTCGCTTTCGATCAGCGCGTTGATGCTGTCGGTGAGCGGTTCCAGCTCGCGTGGGTGGCGTTCGCTCATGCGCTCGGTTTCGCCGCGCTGTACCTTCGTCAGCTCGGTGATCACCCGCCGCATCGGACGCAGGCTCCACTGCAGGATCACCGTCTGCAGCAGCAGCAGGATCAGCCCGGCGCCGCCCATCCAGAACCACACCCGGCCACGGAACACGCGCAGCTGCGCACCGAGCGCACGCGAGTCTTCCATCACGTAGATGGTGTACGGGAATTCGGTGGCCGGATCGGCGTCGGCATCCCAGACCAGGCCCAGGCCGTAGCGGTACACCGAGCCTTCGCTGCCGTCGATCTGGATCATCGGCAGCGGACCCTCGAACACTTCCTGGCGCGGGGCCAGCAGCCCGCCGCCCACGGTGGGCAGCATGGGGCCTTCGGCGGACATCGAGTTGCCCTTGCCGTCAGGCATCACCACCTGCAGGTACAGGCCGCTGCCGGGCACGTCGAAACGCGGATCCGGCGGCTGCTCGCGGATGTACAGCGAGCGGTCGCGGGTGAAGTCGATACCTGCCGCGTAGGCGGTGGCGTAGTTTTTGAGACGTTCGCGCAGGTTGGCGCGTGCCGTGTCGGCAAACGCAGCGTCCAGCGCATAGCCTGCAATCGCCAGGAAGGCGAGCAGGCTCACACTGGCGGCCAGCAGCTGGCGTGCCTGCAGGGAGCGCGGCCGCCAGCGTTTAAAGAACCACAGACGGCCTGACATCATTCCATCGCCGGACTAGCGGCTCAGCCCTCGTTGCGCGGAATTGCGAAGCGGTAGCCGCGGCCACGTACGGTTTCGATCGGTTTGAGTTCGCCGTCCGGATCCAGCTTCTTGCGAAGGCGGCCGATGAACACTTCCAGCACGTTCGAGTCGCGGTCGAAATCCTGCTGGTAGATGTGTTCGGTGAGGTCGGCCTTGGAGACCAGTTCACCGGCATGCATCATCAGGTATTCGAGCACCTTGTACTCGTAGCTGGTGAGGTCCACGTTGCTGCCCGCCACGCTGACCGTCTGCGCGGCAAGATCCAGCGCCACCGGACCGCATTCGAGGGTCGGCTTGCTCCAGCCTGCCGCGCGGCGCAGCAGCGCGTTGACGCGGGCCAGCAGCTCTTCGACATGGAACGGCTTGACGAGGTAATCGTCGGCGCCCTGCTTGAGACCTTCGACCTTGTCCTGCCAGCTCGAGCGGGCGGTGAGGATCAGCACGGGGAATTTCTTGCCCTCGTCGCGCAGCGCCTTGATCAGTTCCATGCCCGACATCTTGGGCAGGCCCAGATCGATGATGCCCACGTCGAACGGCACTTCGCGGCCCATGTACAGACCTTCCTCACCGTCCTGCGCGGCATCGACGGCAAAGCCTTCGCGCTTCAGCCGGGCTGCCAGTGTTTCCCGCAGCGGGGCTTCGTCTTCGACCAGAAGGATACGCATGAACTCTCCCTAGTGTCCTGGGTGTGGCCCGGGGGCCAGTGATAACGGATGACTGCGGACAACTATCCCCGTTCAGGGGTTATCGCCGCGTAGTGAAGACATATCCGAACGCGGCGTGCGGGGCTGTGAACGCGGCTGGGCGGGGTCGTCCATGTACCGGACGCGGCCGCGGTCATCCATGTATTTCACCCGGTTGATGTCCCGACCGTCGTACGGCACCCGTTCGGCCCCCAGAATGTGGCCCCCGGTGGTCCGCTGGACCCGACGCACGGCGTCGGACAGGGAGCGTTCCTGTGGGGCTCCGCGCGCGGCCCGCACCATCTCGGCACGGGCCGGGTCCGGCGGCTGCGGCTGCGCGCCGGCACTGCCCATGGCAGCAACAGCGCCTGTTGCCAGCAGGGCGGCAGCGGCAAGACGGCGGTGGCGGGTCACGAAGAACATCGGGTCTGATCCTAACGGAGCGCGTCAAAACGTTCAAAAGTTGTGAATCGGCAGCCGCCAGCCTGGGCCGGCACTTTACGAATCTTTCGCAAATTCTTGGTTTTACGCAGTGAATCCGGTCTGAACTTTTCCGGCCGCTCCTTCGCTTCGTTCATCTAAGTGAACATTGACGGCTAGTTCCTGCCCGATGTCAAGCACGGCCTGTGATGCGCATCACGCAGCGACGCGTTCGGCCTGGTCGCGGGTGATGGTGAGCGCCTGCTCGATCAGCTCCCACGCGGCGCCGGGGCGGTGGGCACCCTCGCTGAGAACCTGGCGGAACGCGCGGCCGCCGGGCTGCCCGTGGAACAGGCCCAGCAGGTGGCGGGTGATGTGCTTGAGGGCCAGGCCGCGTTCCAGCTGCGCTTCGATGTAGGGGCGCATGGCGCGCAGCAGCGGCTCGCGCGGTTGCAGCGCAGCACCGGTCTGCGCGGCCTCCAGCTGATGCAGCACGTAGGGGTCGTGATAGGCCGCGCGGCCCAGCATCACCCCGTCCAGCGCTGGCAGCTGGGCTTGAGCGGCGTCTACCGTGGCCAGGCCGCCGTTGAGCACGATCTGCAGCTGCGGGCGATCGCCCTTCAGGCGGTGGGCCCAGTCGTAGCGCAGCGGAGGGACTTCGCGGTTTTCCTTCGGCGACAGCCCCTTCAGCCACGCGTTGCGGGCGTGAACGATGAACATCGCACTGCCGGCGTTGGCGGATTGATCGACGAAGTTGACGAAGGTTTCGTAGTCGTTGTCTTCATCGACGCCGAGGCGGCACTTGACCGTGACCGGGATGTCCACGGCGGCCACCATGGCGGCCACGCACTCGGCGACCAGGGCCGGTTCGCGCATCAGGCACGCGCCGAACCGCCCGGCCTGGACCCGGTCGGAGGGGCAGCCGCAGTTGAGGTTGACCTCGTCGTAGCCCCATTCCTGGGCAATGCGCGCGGCCTGTGCGAGCAGGCCCGGGTCGCTGCCGCCCAGCTGGAGGGCCAGCGGATGCTCGCTGCCATCGAAGCCCAGCAGGCGCTCACGGTCGCCGTGGATCACGGCGTTGGCGTGCACCATTTCCGTGTACAGCCGCGCACCCGGCGCCAGCAGCCGGTGGAACACACGGCAATGGCGGTCCGTCCAGTCCATCATGGGGGCGACGGACAGGCGCAGGGAAGCGGCGTAACGGTCTGCGGGGGTGGCAGGCTGGGTCATGGGGTGTCGGGTCTGGCAGAGAAGTGCTGGGTTTGCCAGCTCGATCAATAGTTTACACACGCGCCCTGAACTGGGCCGGGAATGGGCGGGAAGCCCAGGACTCAGCGACAGTCGAGCTCAACCTTGGAGTGTGTATTCAAAGACGGGCAATCTAGTGACTGCGGACGCCCTCTTCGTCCATGGTCGCTGCGACTTCTTCCGGGACTCTTTCGATTCAACCATGCGCTTCCTTCACTCCTCCACCTTCGACAGCGGCACGGAACAGGGGGTGCTGCGTCTTTCCATTGCGGCCTCTTTCGGCGTTGCGGCAATCGCCGTGGCGTTCGGACTCTTTGCCAACTCTTCCCTGATCATCTTCGACGGCATCTACGGTCTGATCGACGTGGTGATGACGTGGCTGTCGCTGCTGGTCGTGCGCCTCATCAGTCTGTCCACCAACGTGGATGCGCTCCAGTCGCGCTTGAACCAGCGCTTCACCATGGGCTTCTGGCACCTGGAGCCGATCGTGCTTGGGGTCAGCGGCACGTTGATGATCGGTGCGGCGCTGTATGCGGCCGTCAATGCGGTGGATGCGCTGATGTCCGGGGGTCGCGAGATCGCATTGGGACCGGCCATCGTGTTTGCGGCGATCTCCATCATCGTGGAGAGCGGGCTTGCGCTGTTCGTGCGCCGCGCCAACCGGTCCATAGGCTCGGAGTTCATTGCGCTGGATGCGAAGAACTGGGTGGTGGCCGCAAGCATGTCGGCCGCCTATCTGGTCGCGTTTGGGGGCGGCTGGCTGTTGCGCGGTACCGGATGGGCGTGGCTGGTGCCGTACATCGACCCGGCCATCCTGCTGGTGGTATGCCTGTTCGTGGTGGTGGCCCCGCTCGGCACCGTGCGGCAGGCGCTGTCTGACATCCTGCTGATCACGCCCGTCGACCTGCAGGCACATGTGGACGAGGTGGCGCGCGGCATCGTGGCAAAGTACGGCTTCATCGAGCATCGCAGCTACGTGGCGAAGGTGGGTCGCGGTGACCAGATCGAACTGTTCTTCGTGGTTCCGGCCAACGACCCGCCGCGGGCGCTGGTCGAGTGGGACCAGCTGCGCGACGAGATCGGCGAGGCGCTGGGTGAAGAGTCGACCGACCGGTGGCTGACGATCATGTTTACCACCGATCGCGAATGGACGATCTAAGCGCGCTGATCGTTACGCCACCTGCACCCCCTGCTTCCACTGCCGCGGCGACTGCCCGGTCTGCGATTTGAACGCGCGGGACAGCGCCGCTTCGCTGCCATAGCCCACGTCCACGGCGATCCGCTTGAGTGGCTGGCCCTTGCGCAGCGCCTGCTGCACCAGGCGCGTGCGCCAGCCCTGCAGGTAATGGCCGGGGGTGCTGCCGATGGTGTCGCGGAAACTGTCGGCGAAGGCGCTGCGCGACATGCCGGCGCGCTGGGCGAGCGATTCGAGGGTCCATTCCTGCGCGGGCTCTTCGTGCATGGCCACCAGCGCGTGACGCAGGCGCGGGTGGGCCATGCCGGCCAGCAGGCCGACGCGCAGCTGGCCGCTTTCCATCAGCGCGCGCAGGATCTGGATCATCACTACTTCGAACAGGCGGTCCAGCAGGGCCTGCCGGCCGCAGCGCTGGGCGAAGGCTTCTTCGAACAACACCGAGAGGATCGGCTGGCCGCCGTACAGTTCCGCCAGCGGCAGGCAGATCACCGGGGGCAGCGCAGCAGCGACGGGGTTGTTCGCGCCGCCTTCGAACTGCAGGTGGGCGCAGGCGAAGTCCGCGCCGGTGTCCGGGTCGGTAACGAAGCGGTGAGCAAGCGGGCGTGGATACACCAGCACGCTGGGCTCGGTGATCTCGATGACGCTGCCATCGGCGTGCTCGACCCGGACCTGGCCGTCGCGGATCAGGTGCAGTTGGCCACGCTCGCCGTCAGCGGCCAGGTCGTTGATGCCGCACAACGCGCCGGCGTGGAAGACTTCCGCATTGACCGCAAAGCGGCCCAGCAGGGATTGCAGCCGGTCGACCATCTCGGACTCCAGATCAAGTTTGCTGGACGTTATGTTGCCACACGTCCGGAGATGTGGCGCACAGTACACCTCACCAACCGGTCCATTCCGTTTACAGCCAGGAGCTCACCATGTCGATTGAAAAGGTTCTCTACACCGCTCACGCCACCGCCACCGGCGGCCGCGAAGGCCACGCCACCTCGTCGGACAAGGTGCTGGACGTGCAGCTGTCCACCCCGCGCGAGCTGGGCGGCGCCGGCGGCCCGGGTACCAATCCGGAGCAGCTGTTCGCTGCCGGTTACTCGGCCTGCTTCCTGGGCGCGCTGAAGTACGTTGCCGGCCAGGCCAAGGTTGCGCTTCCGGCCGAGACCAGCATCACCGGCAACGTGGGCATCGGCCAGATCCCGACCGGCTTCGGCATTGAAGTCGAGCTGCAGATCAGCGTGCCGGGCCTGCCGCGTGAGCAGGTGGAAGCGCTGGTGCAGAAGGCGCACATCGTGTGCCCGTATTCGAATGCCACGCGCGGCAATATTGATGTGACGCTGACCATTGTTTGAGGCACAAGCGTGCCGACCAACGGTCGGCACCTACCCAAGGTGGTAGATCGCGACCGTTGGTCGTGATGCATGAAAAAAATGGGCGGATGCCGGTCGCGTTGACCGTGCATCCGCCCATCCCACCGCGGTGGATCCCGTTTCCGGGATGCATTCGTTGTTCCGGGTCACGACCAACGGTCGTGACCTGCCGGTTGCGCAGACGTTATTTTTCCGGGGTTACCAGCTGAACTACGCTGGAGAAGTCGAGCTTGCCGCGGCCTGCCTGATGGTTCATCGAATACAGGTTGCGAGCCAGTTCACCCAGCGGGATCGAGGCGCCCACGCTCATCGCCGCTTCAACCGCCAGGCCCATGTCCTTGAGCATCAGGTCGCTGCCGAAGCCGCCGCTGTAACCGCGTGACGCCGGTGCGTTTTCCAGCACGCCAGGCCAGGGGTTGCACACTTCGGTGGCCCAGCTGCGGCCGGTGCTGACCGCCATCATCTGCGACAACACCTTGGGATCCAGACCGTGTGCCACGCCCAGAGCGATGGATTCGCCGGTGACCGCCATGATCACGCCAAGGGCCATGTTGTTGCACAACTTGGCGACCTGGCCGGCGCCGCTGGCACCGACGTGGAAGATGTTCTTGCCCATGGCCTGCAGCAGCGGGCGGGCGCGTTCCAGTGCATCGGCTTCACCGCCAACGATGAAGGTCAGGGTGCCGGCAGCAGCGCCGGCGGTGCCGCCGGAAACCGGGGCGTCCAGCATCTGCAGGCCGCGTGCGGCGGCGGCTTCGGACACCTTGCGGGCGGTGGCCGGGGCGATGGTGCTGCAGTCGATGACCAGCGCGCCGCCGGGAATGTCGGCCAGCAGGCCGCCCTCACCCAGGTACACGCCCTCGACATGACGGCTGGCCGGCAGCATCGAGATCACGACATCCGCCTCGGTGAGCGTGTCCAGCGCCGAGCTGGCGGCAGTGGCGCCCGCGTCGACCGCAGCCTGCACGGCGGCGGGCACCAGATCGAATACGCGCACGGCGTGACCGGCCTTGGCCAGGTTGGCGGCCATCGGGCCCCCCATGTTGCCCAACCCGATGAATGCAATACGGCTCATGCGTGGCTCCTTTCAGGAACGGTGGCGCCCAGGTCGGCCAGCGGATGCGTGGCCTCGCTCCAGGGGGAAATGAAGAAGGTGCCGGCCCACTGCGGGGTGGCCTCGGCCAGCGTGGCCGGCTGCCAGCGCGGGCTGCGGTCCTTGTCGATCAACAGCGCGCGGATGCCCTCGGCAAAATCGCCATGTGCCGCGCAATGCAGTGCAGCGATGTACTCAAACCGGTAGACATCGGCCAGCGACGCGCCATCGGCGCGCTGCTGCAGTGCCCATGCCAGGCGCGCCGAACCGGGGGCACCGGCTGCCAGCGTGGCCTGCGCGGCCTGCAGCCACGCGTCGTCGGTCTGCAGCGCACCGATCGCCGCGACCACGTCCACCACGTCATGGCCTTCGCACAGCGCATCAATGGTGGCCGCATTGCGCAGCAGCGGGCCGGTGGCGGCATCGCTGGCGTGCTGCTGCAGCAGGGCGCTGAGCTGGTCGTGATTGCGCTTGGCCTCCCCGCTCCAGTGCACGTCGGCCAGCGCGGCGAACACCTCGGCGCGCTTGGCCTCTGCGATATGCAGGTCGGCCAGGCCGGCATAGATGGCGTCGCCGGCATTGAGCGGTGCGCCGGTGAGGGCCAGGAACAGGCCACCCTTGCCCGGTACGCGCGGCAACAGCCAGCTGCCGCCCACGTCGGGGAACAGGCCGACGGTGATCTCCGGGAACGCCAGTTTCGAGCGCTCGCTGACCACGCGGTGGCTGGCGCCGGACATCAGGCCGATGCCGCCGCCCATGACGATGCCATGGCCCCAGCACAGGATCGGCTTGGCATAGGTGCGGATCAGGTAGTCGACGCGGTATTCCACGTCGAAAAACTCGGCCGCATAGGCATTGTCGCGAACGTCGGTACTGCCCGCGTCGCGATAGGCGCGCATGCTCTGGTACAGGCTGTGCAGATCGCCGCCGGCGCAGAACGCCTTTTCGCCGGCGCCCTGCAGCACCACCAGCGCGATGCCATCGTCGGCCGCCCAGGCGGTCAGGCGTTCGTGCAGCAGGTGTGCCATGGGCAGCGAGAACCCATTGAGCGTACGCGGCGCATTGAGCGTGGCAATGCCGATACGCGTGCCGTTGGCGGCGCGCTGCTCCTCGAACAGCACCGGGGCTTCCACGCTCGCCTCGGCCGTACTCATGCGTTCTTCCACTGCGGCGCGCGCTTTTCCAGGAAGGCGTTCACGCCCTCGGCCTGGTCGGCGCGGTCGAACAGGTCGACGAAGGCTTCGCGCTCGGCCACCAGAGCCGAGGCGTGGCTGATGCCGCTGCGGGTGGCCTGGACCAGGCTTTTGCAGGCGGCCACGCTGGACGGGCTCTGCTTGCCGGCCTTCTTCGCCCATTCGATGGCCAACGCCCTGGACTCGCCCTTGCCGACCTTTTCTTCAGCCAGGCCGATCCGCACGGCGGTGTCCGCGTCGATGCGCTCGCCCAGCAGGATCATCCGCTTGGCCCAGCCTTCGCCCACCAGGCGCGGCAGGTTCTGGGTGCCGCCGGCGCACGGCAGCAGGCCGACGGTGGCCTCCGGCAGCGCAACCTGGGCGTGTTCTTCGATGATGCGCAGGTCGCAGGCCAGCGCGCACTCCAGGCCACCGCCCATCGCGTACCCGTTGATCGCAGCGATGGACACCCCACGGAAACCGGACAGCGCTTCGAAGGCTTCCCCGAAACGACGCGCGGCCTCACGGGCCAACGCCTTGTCGCCCGACGCGAACTGCTTGAGATCGGCACCGGCGGAGAAGAACTTCTCGCCGCCGCCGGTGATCACCAGCGCGTAGATGCCGGTGTCGGCGTTCAGTGCGCCCACCAGGTCGCGCAGCGCCGACAGGCTGTGCACGGTCCACGTATGCGCCGGCGGGTTGTCCAGCGTCACGATTGCGACATGGCCGTCGGCCTCGACCTTCAGGCCCACGTGTTCTTGATTGCGCCAATCCATCATCGCAGTTCCTCATCGGTATTGAGCAGGTGGCGGGCCACGATCACGCGCATGATCTCATTGGTACCCTCCAGGATCTGGTGCACGCGGCTGTCGCGCAGCAGGCGTTCGATCGGGTATTCGCGGATGTAACCGTAGCCGCCGTGGATCTGCAGCGCTTCATTGCAGATCTGGAAGCCGGCGTCGGTGGCGAAGCGCTTGGCCATCGCGCACCACACGTTGGCATCGCTGGCGCCGGCATCGAGCTTGCGCGCGGCGGTGTGCACCATCTGCCGGGCGGCAACCAGCTGGGTGACCATGTCGGCCAGCTTGAACTGCAGCGCCTGGAAATCGGCCAGCGGCTTGCCGAACTGGCGGCGCTCGCCCATGTAGCGGCGTGCGGCGTCCAGCGCGCCCTGCGCTGCGCCCAGCGAGCAGGCGGCGATGTTGATGCGGCCGCCGTCCAGGCCCTTCATGGCCAGTTTGAAGCCGCCGCCTTCCTGGCCCAGCAGGTTGGCCACCGGCACGCGCACGTTCTCGAAGGTGATGCCCCGGGTGGGCTGGCTGTTCCAGCCCATCTTTTCTTCCTTGCGGCCGAAGCTGATGCCGGCCAGGTCGGACGGCACCGCAATCGCGCTGACGCCACCGGCGCCGGCACCGCCGGTGCGCGCCATCACCACCAGAAGTTCGGTTGCACCGGCGCCGGAGATGAAGGCCTTGGAGCCGTTCAGCACGTAGTGGTCGCCGTCGCGCACGGCGGTGGTCTTGAGCGAGGCCGCGTCCGAACCGGCGCCCGGCTCGGTCAGGCAGTAGGAGGCCAGCCTGGTGCCGGAAGACAGATCGGTGCCCCACTCGGCACGCAGCGCCTCGGTGCCCCAGCTGGAGACCATCCACGAGGCCATGTTGTGGATGCTGATATACGCCGCGGTGGACGGGTCCACATTGGCGAGCTCCTCGATGACGACGGCGGCGTCCAGACGGCTCAGGCCGCTGCCACCGACTTCAGGATCCATGTACAGGCCACAGAACCCGAGTTCCCCTGCCTTGGCGATCGCCTCGCGCGGAAAGATGCCCTCCGCATCCCATCGCGCGGCGTGCGGCGCCAGTTCGGCCTGGGCGAAATCGCGCGCGGCCTCTCTATAGGCCTGCTGCGCTTCTTCGAGTTCCGTCGTCATCGAGTTGCTCATAAACACTCCGTGCCTCTGCAGGCGCTTACTTCAGGCTGATCGTGGTGTTGACGCCATGACCCAGGGTCTCGTCGTCGAACCAGCGCGCGGTGATGGTCTTGGTCTGGGTGTAGAACATGACCACCTGCTTGCCGTACGGGCCCAGGTCGCCCAGCTTGGAGGCGCGCGACCCGGTGAAGGAGAACAGCGGCACCGGCACCGGGATCGGCACGTTGATGCCAACCTGGCCCACGTCGATGTCTTCCTGGAACTTGCGTGCGGCCGCGCCGGACTGGGTGAACAGTGCGGTGCCATTGCCATTGGGGTTGGCGTTGATCAACTCGATGGCGTCTTCCAGCGTGTCCACTTCCAGGATCACCAGCACCGGCCCGAAGATTTCCTCGTCGTAGATGCGCATGCCCGGCTTGACACCGTCGAAGATGGTCGGGCCGACGAAATTGCCCTTCTCGAACCCGTCCACCTGCGGGTTGCGGCCATCCAGCACCAGCGTGGCGCCCTGCTCCACGCCGGAGGCGATCAGGCTTTCGACGCGCTCGCGGGCGGCGCAGGAAATCACCGGACCCACATCGGTACCGGCGACGCTGCCGGCGCTGACCTTCAGGGTCTTGGCCTTGGCGACCAGATCCGGCACCCACTCGCGCGCCTCGCCCACCAGCACCAGGGTGGAAGCGGCCATGCAGCGCTGGCCGGCTGCACCGAAGGCGGCGCCGACCATGGCGTTGAGGCTCTGTTCCTTGTTGGCGTCCGGCAGCACCACGGCGTGGTTCTTGGCGCCCATCATGCACTGCACGCGCTTTCCGGCCAGCGAGGCGCGGTTGTACACGTGGGTGCCGACGCGTGTGGAACCCACGAACGACACCGCCTTGATGTCCGGGTGGTCGCAGATCGCGTTGACCACCTCTTCGCCGCCGTGCACGACGTTGAGCACGCCCTTGGGGATGCCCGCTTCCAGTGCCAGTTCGACCAGGCGCATGGTGACCATCGGGTCCTGTTCGGACGGCTTGAGGATGAAGGTGTTGCCCGTGGCAATGGCCATCGGGAACATCCACAGCGGAATCATCGCCGGGAAATTGAACGGGGTAATGCCGGCGCACACGCCCAGCGGCTGCAGCAGGGTGTAGGTATCCACCCCGTTGGCCACGTTGTTGGCCAGCTCGCCCAGCTGCAGGTTGCCGATGGCGGCCGCATGCTCGACCACTTCCAGGCCACGGAACACATCGCCTTCGGCATCGGGCACGGTCTTGCCCTGCTCGGCGCTGAGGATGTGGGCCAGCTCGCTCATGTGCTCGCGGATCAGCTGCTGGTACTTCAGGAAGATGCGCGCGCGGGTGCCGATCGGGGTCTTGCGCCAGGTCTTGAAGGCTTCCTTGGCCGAGGCAACGGCGGCGTCCACTTCGCTCACGGTGGCGAACGGCACCTGGGCCAGGACGTCCTGGGTGGCCGGGTTGACCACGTTCTGCCAGTGCGAGCTGGCCGATTCGACGAACTGGCCGTCGATCAACATGCGGATACGGGGCGCTGCAACAGTCATGGCAATACCGGCGGGGTGCGAAAGGTGATTGGCATTATTCACAGCCCCTCACTCGATTTCTGGCCTGTCTGCGCTTAATCTGGCCAACGCCCGCTACGATTCTTGTTAATTCTGTGAACAGCCAGCCCACGCCCACCCAGCGACAGATCGGCCTGCGCCTGCTCAAGCTGCGCGAGCAGCGGGGCTATACCCAGGCCGATCTGGCACGGGCGCTGGGGCTGTCGGCCAGCTACCTGAACCAGATCGAGCGCAACAAGCGCCCGCTGACGCCGGCGGTGCAGGCACGGCTGCGCGAGGTATTGGGCGACGTTACCGACCTGTTCGACGTGGATGAGCCCGCCGCGCTGCAGGAAGCCTTGGGGGAAACGCTGCGCGACCTGGGCGTGGACGAGGTCAGCAGCACCGAGCTGCGGGCCATGGCCGGCAACCTGCCGCAGATCAGCCGCGCCCTGCTCGACCTGCACCGCCGCCACCTGCTGCTGCGCGAGCACGCCGCCGCGCTGGAGTTCCAGCTGGGCGACCCCCAGGCCGGGCAGGCATTGCCGGCCGGCGACCAGGTGCGCGACTTCTTCAACCGCATGCACAACCACATTCCCGAGCTGGATGACCTGGCCGAACAGCTGTTCACCGAATGGGGCCTGGTGGCCGGCCACGTGGCGCCGCGCCTGCGCCAGCTGCTGGCCGACCGGCACGGCGTGCTGGTGGAAGTGGCGCCCCTGCAGGCCGGGCGCGAGAAGCGCGTGTACGACGGCGGCAGCCGCACCCTGTGGCTGCCGGATTATCTGGAGCCGGGCCAGCAGGCATTCCAGATGGCGGCCGAACTGGCTCTGCTCGGCTATGCGGCGCAGATCGACGGGGTGATCGCGCGTGCCGGTTTCCGCGAACCGGAGCAGATCGCGCAGGCGCGGATCGGCATGTCCAACTACTTCGCCGGCGCGCTGGTGATGCCGTATGCGCAGTTCCTGCGCGCGGCCGAACACAGCGCCTACGACATCGATGCACTGGCCCACCGCTTCGGGGTGGGATTTGAGGCGGTGTGCCATCGGCTGAGCACACTGGCGCGACGCAGTGCGCCGGGGCTGCCGTTCTTCTTCATCCGCGTGGACCGCGCCGGCAATGTGTCCAAGCGGCACTCGGCCACCGACTTCCACTTCTCGCAGGTGGGCGGCTCGTGCCCGCTGTGGATCGTGTACGAGGCCTTCAACCAGCCCGGACGGGTGCTGACCCAGACCGCACGCATGCCCGACGGCCGCCGCCACTTCTGGCTGGCCCGCCAGGTCAGCAGCGGCCCGGTCGGCCACGGCCAGCCGCGCAAGACCTTCGCGGTCGCACTGGGCTGCGATCTGCAGCATGCCGAGCGCCTGATCTATACCCGTGGACTGGATATCCAGAGCCCGGGCAACTCGGTATCGATCGGCCCGGGTTGCCGGGTGTGCCCGCGCGAGGACTGCATGCAGCGCGCGTTCGCGCAGCTGCCGGGGCGCGCGTAGGGGCTGGCGCGCGTGGGCGGGGAGAGCGTACCGACCAACGGTCGGTACCTACCGGGGTGGCGGAAATTACGGTTATTCACGCATACCGGTAGGGCACGACCGTTGGTCGTGCAGTGAGAGCGTACCGACCAACGGTCGGTACCTACCGGGGTGGCGGAAATTACGGTTGTTCACGCATACCGGTAGGGCACGACCGTTGGTCGTGCAGTGAGAGCGTACCGACCAACGGTCGGTACCTACCGGGGTGGCGGAAGTTACGGTTGTTCACGCATACCGGTAGGGCACGCGGAAATTACGGTTGTTCACGCACACCGGTAGGGCACGACCGTTGGTCGTGCAGCGACGCGTTCAGTAACTGGGCGTCACCTTCATCTGCGGCAACGGGCGCGGTGCGCCATCGGTGAGGTCCGGGCCGAGGTCTTCCCAGGTCTGGCCCTGTTCGACCATCAACCGCCACAGCTGCTGTGATTCGCGGCGCTTCTCTTCCGAGCTGAAACGGTACGACGGCGGTGGCGGCGCGCCGTGCGCTACCGATTCGTAGGCGTCCTGCCAGGCATCCACGCGCTGCGCGGAATCCTCCGTGCGCGCCACTTCCAGGGTGTAACGCTGGTAGGCCGAGGCCAGGTTGCGCCAGCGGATCCAGTAATGGTTGGCGAAGGAGAAATCGCAGAAGCGCTCCCCGGCCACGCTGCCCTTGGCGGCGATGCGGCTGAGCACCGCCTGCGGCATGTCCAGGTTCATGCCGCCCTCGTCGCCCTGCAGCGAGACGTGCACGATGCGGTCGCGGTAGCCGGGTGCACGCGCCTGCAGCACGTCGCGCCAGTTCTGCATGGTGGAGACGATGGAAAACAGGAAGCCGGACATTTCCGCCGCCGCCAATGGGCGTGCGATGGACTGGTAGCTGCGTTGCCAGCCATGCCGGTTTTCGGTGGGCAGGAACACCGCGGCAGTGATGGCGCCGGGCGAATCCGGCGCCGCCGGCAGCGGCTCGGCCTGGTGGGGATACACCAGGTTGATGCCGAAGGTGGGCCAGCGCGGCAACGCTGCGTCGAAGAGATGGATCGGGAAGTTGCTGCTGATGCCGCCGTCGGAGAACCAGCACACCCGGAACGCGGTGATCACCGGCCCGCTGCCGTGGCCACCACTGGTGAGTCCTTCGGTGCTGTCGGCGACGTTGCGGTCACCGCGCGCGGGCGCCGGGTCGGCGATGGGTTCGCAGCGACGTTCACGACGGGCCGGCTCATGCAGCGGTACCGCGCTGATGAGCAGGGGGAAGCTCAGGCTCATGCGCGTGGCCACCAGCACCGGCAGCTGCTCGCCTTCGGGCAGGCGGTAGTAGTCCACCCCGTCCACCCGCAGCGGCGCGCCCGCGCGCGCCAGCAGCCAGGTCACCACGCTGGCGGGGAACAACTGGTCGAACTCCTCGCGGCGGAACCAGAACTGCGAGGCGGTGAACGGCAGCGTTCGCGGTTCGGTGTGCGATACGCAGGTGGTGATCATCTGCAGGCTGATCGCATGCGGGCCCGCCGGCTCACCGCTGTAGCGCGGCGCCGCGTGCAGGTCGGCAAACGTGAGCGGCTGGTCCAGCGGCTTTCCGGACAGCGCCTGCAGCTGGGCGTGCAGCCAATCGACCAGCGCCGGGCGCTCCGCGCTGCCCTGGGTGGTGCCCGAACACAGCCCCAGCAGGTTGCGTCGCGCCACCCGCGCCACCCGCAAGGCAGAGGCCAGCACGCCCGCGCCATACGCACACAGCAACGACGGCAACAGCGTGGCCCACATGCCCTCGACCCCGGCGGCCAGCCAGCCGATGCCGAGCAGACCCACCAGCGCGGCCAGCAGTTCCAGCGGAGCGATGGCGAACACCGCCGCCAGCAGGCACAGGATCTTGCGCGGCAGACCGGCCTTGCCGGTCAGCATCACCAGCAGCCGGTAGGCGGTGCGCGCGCCGTAGGCGGGCTGGAACAGGCTGTAGATGAAGCCGCGGCGCGACAGCTGGGTGGACACCTCGGCCAGGCCGGCAAACCCGGCCTGCGGCCCCAACGCCTCACCGGCCCGGCAGCGCCGGTCACCCAGCGCGGCGGCTGCTGCGACCGCGGCGGCAATCGCCCCGGCCGAGGTGCCGCCTATGTTCTTGAACCGGTATTCGCGTGCCAGCGACAGCACCGCGTTGGGGTACACGATGCCGCTGGTGATACCGCCTTTCATGACCAGATCGCAGTACTTGTCCGCCACGTCGCCGTCCTCTGTCCCACGCCATGGGGACAGTATCCCCCACCCCTCTTTCAAGGCCTGAGAACGGTGCCGCACTTGCGGCTAGCGGGCGGTGGACTGCGGCACGCGGCGTACCTGGGACAGGTCGTAACCCAGCGCGGCGATGCGGGTCATGGCTGCCTGGTAGTCCTGCTCGGAAATCTGCGGGGTGCGCGCCATGAGCCATACATAGTCACGCTTGCTGCGTCCCACGATGGTCTGCTGGTAGTTGTCGTCCAGGTACACGATCACGTATTCGGCCTTGATCGGCCACACGAACTGCATGCCCCACTCGGCGCCGCCGGTGCCGGCCTTCACCGTGCCGATCGGGTGCATGGTCTTCACCGGCGCGTCGAAGCTTCCCTTGCGGAAGCGGAACGTGGTCTGGATGCGGCCGTCCGGACGCAGTGCGTAGGACTCCACCGCGTCGAAGGCCTCGCGCTCGGGCCGGCTGGGAATATGCGCGATCACGTACCAGTCGCCCATGAAGCGGGGTACATCCACATGGGCGACCGGCGGAATGGGACGGGTGTTGCCACCGCAGCCGCCGAGCAGCATGCCGGCGGCGAGCAGGGGAAGCAGGGGTCGGATGTTCATGGCAGTGTCCTCGAAGCGGTCAGGGGCGATCGAACAGGTAGTGGGCCACCATCCATTGCTGACCCTGCTGGTAACCGAACAACTCGGCGCAGGCCATCCAGAACATGCGCCAGCGCTGGAACCACAGCGCTGCCACGGCATCGCCGTACACCAGACGCAGCTCGGCCATGACCGCTTCGCGGTTCTGGTCCTGGCGCTGCAGCCAATGGTTGGCAGTACGCTCGTAGTGGGTGCCATCCAGCAGCCAGCGCTGCTGCAGGTGCAGATGCTGCTGGAAATGCAGCAGGGTGTCGGCCGCCGGCATCAGCCCACCGGTGAAGAAATGCCGCCCCATCCAGTTGTCCTCGCCCTCGGCTTCGAACGGGTACATCAGCGTGCGGTGCACGAAGATGTGCACGAACAGCTTTCCTTCCGGGCGCAGCCACTGGTGAATGCGCTGCAGCAGGCGCGCGTAGTTGCGCACGTGCTCGAACATCTCCACCGACACGCAGCGGTCGAAGCTGGCCTCGTCCAGCGTCAGCTGGTTCACGTCGCGGGTCAGCACGGTGACGTTGTGCAGACCGCGCGCACGGCACTGGCCCAGGATGTACTCGCGCTGGCTGTTGGAGTTGGACACCGCCGTAATGCGGGCGGTGGGGTAACGCTCGGCCATCCACAGGGTCAGCGAGCCCCAGCCGCAGCCCAGCTCCAGGATGTCCTGGCCATTGGCGAGCTGGGCGCGCTCGCCGTACAGTGCCAGCATCGCGTCCTCGGCCTGGTCCAGCGTTTCGCTGCCGGTGGGGTAATAGCAGCTGCTGTATTTCAGACGCGCACCCAGGCAATCCTGGAAGAACGCCGCCGGTACTTCATAGTGCTGCCGGTTGGCCGCATCGACGTGCAGCGCCAGCGGACTGCGCGACAGCCCGATGATGCGTTCGGCAAACCGCTGCGCCTGCGCTTCGACGCTTCCCGCGCGCTCCTCGCGAAGGCGGGCTTCGCACTGGCGGCGGATGCCCAGCCGCAGCAGCGAATCGGGCAGCAGGCCGCGCTCGGCCAGACCGGTCAACCCGGGTGCGTAGTCCGGCAGCGGCAACGATTCTCGGGCGACGTTCACGGTGAAGACTCCTTGTGGGGGGATGCGGTACGGGAGGGGAACCACGGGAACAGCATCGGCGTGCTGCGCTGGTAGTCGCGGTAATCGTCGCCACGGCTGCGCAGTGCCTGCGCTTCGGTGAAGGGAATGCCACTCACCCAGCGCAGGAACACGTACATCACTGCCGGGCCGGACCACGCCAGCCACCACAGCGGCGAGTGCACCGCCAGCAGCACGTAGGTGAACCAGTGCAGCCATTCGAAGAAGTAGTTGGGATGGCGCGAATACCGCCACAGCCCGCTGCGGCAGGTCCTGCCCTTGTTGGCCGGGTCGGCGCGGAAGCGCGCCAGCTGGCGGTCGGCCAGCGCTTCGCCGCCCACGCTCAACAGCCACATGGCCACCGCCGTCACGATCCAGCCCGCCGGCAGCGCGGCGCTCTGCGACACCGCCACGAACGGCAGCGCGAACAGCACGATCAGCAGCGCCTGGAACTGGAAGAACCCGAAAATCTTGCCCTGGTGCCCGTTCCAGTGGCGGCGCAGGTGCTGGTAGCGGCCGTCCTCGTCTTCGCTTCTCACGCGCTTCCACAGGTGCAGGGCCAGCCGCGATCCCCACAGGCCACCAAGGACAGCCAGTGCGACGCGCGGCGCTGGGGCGCCGTCGCCCAGCAGCGCCAGCAGCAGCGCCGACGCGCCCACGCCCTTGGCCCACAACACATCCACTACCCCGATGTTCTGGTGCCGGCGTTGCCACCACCAGCCCCAGCACATGATCAGTGCGGCATACAGCCATACCCATAGGAGATCGATCATGTGGTCCACCTCAGTGCGTTCCCGGAATCGGGGCCGGCCGGTAGCCGGGGCGTGCCAGAAGCAGCTGCGACACGCCGATGGAGCGCTCCAGGAACCCTCCTTCGCAGTACGCCAGATAGAACTCCCACAGGCGGATGAAGCGGTCGTCGAAGCCCTGCGCGCGTACCGCCGGCAGCTGGGACAGGAAGCGCCGGCGCCAGGCGCGCAGGGTCAGCGCGTAGGACTGGCCGAAATCGTGCTGGCCGATCAGCTGCAGGTCGCTGCTGCGGGTCTTGGCAGCCAGCATCGCCTGCAGCGAGGGAATGAAGCTGCCCGGGAAGACGAAGCGCTTGATGTAGTCCACGCTGCGCCGCGCCTGCTCGTAGCGTTCGTCTTCGATGGTGATCGCCTGCAGCAGCGCCAGGCCTTCCGGCTTGAGCAGGCGCGTGAGCGTACCGAAGTAGGTGCCCAGGTACTGCGCGCCAATGGCTTCGATCATCTCGATGGAGACCAGCTTGTCGTACTGCCCGTCCAGGTCGCGGTAATCCTTGAGCAGCACTGTCACCTTGTCCTGCAGTCCCGCCCTGGCCACCCGTTCGGTGGCCAGGGCGTACTGCTCCCTGGAGATGGTGGTGGTGGTGACATGGCAGCCGTAGTGCAGCGCCGCGTACACCGCGAAGCCGCCCCAACCGGTACCGATCTCGATGACCCGGTCTTCGGCGGTGAGCTGCAGCTGGTCGCAGATGCGCGCCAGCTTGCGCTGCGAGGCCACTTCCAGGGTGTCGCCGGGCTCGGCGTAAAGCGCCGAGGAATACATCAGGTCGTTGGACAGGAACAGCGAGAAGAAGGCGTTGCCAAGGTCGTAATGCGCGGCGATGTTGCGGCGGCTGCCTTCGCGGGTGTTGCGGCGGAGCCGGTTCCAGCCCTGCAGCAGCCAGCCGCCGATCCGCGCCGGGCCGCGTTCCATGCCGTCGAGCAGCGCGCGGTTGCGCACCAGCAGCTGCACCAGCGCCACCAGATTGTCGCAGCGCCAGTGCCCGCTGATGTAGGCCTCGCCGGCGCCGACGCTCCCTTGGGCGGCCACCGCGCGGTAGAACGCCGGGTTGTCCACCCAGACCGTTACCTGCAGCGGTGCAGCGGCATCACCCAGCGTCACATCGCCGAGGGCGTCACGCAGCTGCAGCCGGCCGCCCTGCAACGGCGCCAGCTGGGCAAGCAGGCGGCGGCGCAGGAAGGCTTCCAGTGCGCTGGGCTGAGGCAGCGGCAGCGGTCGGGTCATGTCGTTCATGGGTGCTTTTCCGCAAGGGAAGGGTGGTCGTGGATGGGGGTGCGCTTCAGCCACAGGCGCAGCGCCTGCCAATGGATGGCGGCCACTACCTGCACGGTCATCAGGGGATAGCGCAGCAGCACCTGCGCCAGGCCGCGGCCATCGAGCGGGTGGCGCTGCAGGTCGAGCCCCGCGTCGAACTGGCGCACGCCGTCGCGCCACACCTGCATGTGCACATGCAGGTCCTCGCCCGGGGCGGTGAATCGCCAGTGGTATTCGCAGTCCATCGGCATGAACGGCGATACGTGAAAGCGCTTGTCGAAGGTCCAGCACAGCGCGCGGCCGTGCGCATCTGCCTGGCTCACCGGCAGCACGTAGGCGTGGCGTTCCTTCCATGGCGTGTTGGTGATTTCGGCCACGATGCAGTCCAGGGTGGTGCCGTCGGCGGCGTAGCAGTAGTAGAAGCTGACCGGATTGAACACATGCCCGGCGTAACGCAGGTGGGTCAGCAGGCGGATGGGGCCGGCGGGCGCGCGCCCCAACGCCGCGCTTATGCGTGCACGCACGGCATCGGCCAGCGGTTGCGCCGGGTCGCCCAGGTAATCGCTGCGTCGGAATTCGGCCAGGTTGCGGCGCCCGACCGACCAGAACCAGCGTCGCTCGAACACCGTATCGATGTCATCCAGATCCAGCAGCAGCTGCGCCACCGGGTAGTCGAATGCATGCGTCCGCGGCGCATACCGACGGTGCTGCATCCTGCCCCGGTAGATGGCGCTGCCACTCATGCCGTCACGCCCTGCGAGAGCGACCAGTAGGCATCCGCATCCAGCGTCTCCAGCGCATCCACTACCCGCCGCGCGCTGCGGATGCCGTCTTCATGGAAGCCCCAGCCCCAGTAAGCACCGGCGAACCAGGTACGGCGCCGGCCCTGCAGTTCTGCCCAGCGTGCCTGCGCGCGCACCATGGCGTGGTCGTGCACCGGGTGCGCGTACTGCAGCGTCCGCAGCACCTTCTCCGGCGCGATGGCGTCGGTGCGGTTGAGGGTGACCACCAGCGGGGTGGGCGTATCGATGCCTTGGAGCAGGTTCATGCAGTAACTCACCGAACACGGCGCCAACGGGTCGCGCGGCACGTGCGCGTTCCACGCCGCCCACGCCTTGCGATTGCGCGGCAGCAGGCGCGCGTCGGTATGCAGCACCACCTCGTTGGGCTGGTAGCGGATCGCACCCAGGATGCCGCGTTCGGTGGCATCGGCATCGGACAGCAGCGCCAGCGCCTGGTCGCTGTGGCAGGCCAGCACCATCTGGTCGAAGCCTTCCAGGCCGTCGCCGGTGAGCACACGCACGCCATGTTCGTGGCGTTCCACGCCGAGCACGCGACATTCCAGCCGCTCGCGTACCCGCCAACGCTGCCGCAGGGCGTCCACGTAGCGTGCCGAGCCACCGGTGACCACGCGCCATTCCGGGCGGCCGCTGATCTGCAGCATCTGGTGGTTGGCCATGAACTGCACCAGGTAGCGCGCCGGGAAGTGGGCAAGGCTGGCGATCGGTGCGGACCACAGCGCCGACGCCATTGGCAGCAGGTGCTCGTGGATGAAGGCACTGCCATAGCGCCCCTGGTCAAGGAACTGGCCAAGGGATGGGCCTTCCTCGCCACTGCGCAGCAGGGCCGGCGCCTCGCGGTAGAAGCGGCGGAGGTCACGCAGCATGCCCCAGAAGCGCGGCGACAGCAGGTTGCGGCGCTGGCAGAACAACGTGTCCAGCGAGGTGGCGTTGTACTCCACGCCGCTGCGCTCGCTGTGCACCGAGAAACTCATGGTGGTGGGCTGGGAGGCCACGCCCAGTTCCTCGAACAGCGCGGTCAGCAGCGGGTAGTGCTGCGGGTTGAACACGATGAAGCCCGTATCCACGGCCTGCACGCGACCGTCCACCGGCACCCTGTGGGTGTGGGTGTGCCCGCCGAAGTAGTCGTTGGCTTCGAACAGGGTCACCTCATGGCGCTGGCTCAGCCACCATGCGCTGGCCAGCCCGGCAATGCCCGATCCGATCACGGCGATGCGCATGTCAGTGCTCCGCCTTGGCCAGCACCCACGCCGGGACCGGTTTGAGGTCCCGCACCAGCCGCAGCGCCGCCATGGCGCGCAGCCCGTACCAGGTGACGTCCACTTCCCACCAGTAGAAGCCCTGGCGGGCCGTGCCCGGGAAGAAGTGATGGTTGTTGTGCCAGCCTTCGCCGAAGGTGAGCAGGGCCAGCCACAGGTTGTTGCGGCTGTCGTCACCGGTGGCGAAGCGGCGCGAGCCGAAGCGGTGCGCAAGCGAGTTGATCGTCACCGTGGCGTGGAACAGCACCACGGTTGAGATGAAGAAGCCCCAGACCAGCATCTGCCCGCCGCTGGTGCCCAGACCGGGTGCGTAGCGCTCCAGCAGCGCGCCCAAGCCGAACAGCGCAGCAGCCAGTGCGACCGGCACCAGCGTGTCGAAGCGGTCCAGCCAGCGCAGCTCGGGGTATTTCGCCAGATCGGGGATCCGCGCCCAGTCGGTGCGGAAGCCTTCGGCAGTGAGGAACCAGCCCATGTGGCTCCACCAGAAACCGTGCACGGTCGGCGAGTGCGGATCGGCGGCGGTTTCGGTGTGGCGGTGGTGGTTGCGGTGATGCGCGGCCCACCACAGCGGGCCGCGCTGTACGCTGGCGGCGCCGATCACCGCGAACACCAACTGCACCCCCCGCGAGGTGCGGAAGGTGCGGTGCGCGAAGTAGCGGTGGTAGAACGCGGTGATGGCGAACATGCGCACCGCGTACAGCGCCAGTGCCACGCCCACCGCCACCCAGGACACCCCCACCCAGATCACCGCCAGGCAGGCCAGGTGCATGGCGACGAACGGGATTGCACGCAGCCAGTCCACGCGGTTGGCGCTGCCGGCCACCGGTGCGGACGCGCCGGTGTCGAACCAGCGCATCACAGTGGCCCAACGCCCGCGCCGGGCGCCATCGGGATGGTCGGGGGTGGAACGGGACAGCATGTCGCGCCTCTCCTGAGTGGTTCATCAGGAGATACGCAGGTATGCGGCGTTTGGATGCACCCCTTCCGAAAAATAATTCCGGAAGGGGCACCGCTTACAGGTTGGCGATGTCGCCCTTGGCGATGACCGGACCGGTCGGAATGCCTTGCGGCGCGCCGCCCGACGGTTCCAGCGTGATCGCCAGCACCGAGCCGTTCACAAGCACGTCACGCAGTGCGTCAGGTACCGCAACGGTGTGGGCGCGGTTGATCGACACCAGGCCCAGCGAACGCGGCGCGCCGCCGGCCGGAATCAGCCACAGCTCGGGCGCGCGCCCAGCCGAATCGGCTGGGGCCGGCACCGGCACCATCAGCACCTTGCCCTGCGCCTTGTCGACCGAGGCCAGCCAGCCCGGCGTGCCGTCGTCGTGCAGCAGCGGGGTAACCGGCTTGGTCGCCTGCTCCGGCTCGGCCGGGGTCGGCGTGGGGGTGACCGCGACCGGCGTGGTCGGCGCGGTCGGCGGCAACACCTGGCGGTTGAACACCGCCACCAGCGCAATGGCGGCCGCCAGGGCGGTCATGCCCTGCCAGAACCCGGTGCGCTGCCAGAGCCTGGGCTCGGCCGTCACCGCCGGCCACCCCAGCTCACTGCGGATACGCGGCCACAGGTGCGCCGGCACTGCTTCACTGCCCAGTTCTTCCAGCAGCGGCGCAAGCCGTACCTGCCATTGCTCGACCAGCCGGGCGAAGCCCGGATCGTCGGCGATGCGCTGTTCAATCTGCCGCCGCTCGGCGGCATCGTGCACGCCCAGCACGTATTCGCCGGCCAGGATGTCGGCGCTGGGCGGTTGCCCGTCTTCGATGTCATGGAGGTCGCGGATGTTCATCGTTCCAGGCACACCCGCAGTTGGCCCAGCCCGCGCCGTATCCAGCTCTTCACCGAACCCAGCGGCGAGCCGATGCGGCGGGCCAGCTCTTCATAACTGGCGCCGTGCAGGAACGCGCTTCGGATCAGCGAGCGGCGACGCGGTTCCAGGGTATCCAGGCAATCGTCCAGGCGCTCACGGTCGGAGGCACGCTCGGCCGCCTGCGCCGGCTGGGGGGCGAAATCGGGAATCTCTTCGGCCACCGACAGGTCATCCAGCGCACGCGGCGGTGCGGCGCGCAGCCGGTCGATCGCGCGGTTGCGCGCCATCATCGACAGCCAGGTCATGGCCGACGCCCGTGTGGCATCGAACTGCGTGGCCTTGCGCCAGACCGTGGTGAAGACATCCTGCAGCACCTCTTCGGCGTCGCGGCGATCGCGCAGGGTGTGCAGGCAGATCGCGAACAGCCGGCCCGAGGCCAGCTGGTAAACCGACTCGAACGCCTGGCGGTCGCCACCGGCCACCTGGACGAGGAGTCCGTCCAGACGTGCTGACGCGGCGGTATCGGAAGCATCCAGCTCGGGCATCGCGGGCTCAACGTCGGCAGGGAGCGAGCCTGCATGGTCGTTGCTCCGGCGCTTGGCTGCAAGAGGGTCATCAACCTTCCGCGCTGGACTGTCTGCGCCAGGGTCGGCGATGGGCATGGCAGCTGCCGGAACGGCGGAATGGAAAGGTGCAGGTGCATGCCGGGCTCCACGGAGAGTGTGGAGAGATACGCGGGAAGTGGCGGTACGGATGCAGCGCGTCAGATGTTCAGAAGTGTCAGTTCACCCCTTGCCTCTGCGTCAGGCTTGAGCGCGCCGCGCCGAATGCGAGACGGCGTTTGCTGATGGACTCCCCCAGAGCGGCGAGCATCCGAGGGTTCACCGCCTTATCAAGCACGTGCATGACAGGCGTGATAGTACCGCTTGACGATAGTATCGCCTTGCGATAGCATTTCTTTCCAAGGGTTGTTGTTGATGGCCATTGTCTCCTTCCGTTGTGTCGCCACGCGCGGCCTGTATACCGGGAACCGCATCCGGCATTTTCAGATGGCGCAGCGGGTGGCAATGCGCAAGCTGGCAATGCTTGATGCCGCAACGCGGCTCGACGACCTGAGAGTTCCGCCCGCCAACCGCCTGGAGTTGTTGCGGGGTGACCGTGCTGGTCAGTACAGCATCCGGGTCAATGACCAGTACCGGATCTGCTTCACCTGGACAGCGCACGGACCTGCGGATGTGGAAATCTGCGACTACCACTGAGGACTACCATCATGCGTTCCCTGCCCTACCCTCACCCCGGCGAGATCCTGCAGGAAGAGTTCCTTACGCCTTTCGGCCTGACGCAGTACCGGCTGGCCAAGTCGATCGACGTCAAGCAGACGCGGATCAGCGAGATCATCGCCGGGCGTCGTGGGATCACGGCCGACACCGCACTTCGCCTGGCCCGCTTCTTCGGCACCAGCGAAGGTTTCTGGATGAACCTTCAGATGGCGCATGACGCGGCCAAAGCGCGCGACGAGCTGGCCGACGTGCTGGCCCGCATCGAGCCGTACAAGCCTGCGGCTTGACAGCCACACCCTCGATTGCCTGCCGGTTATGCAGCCCGTTACCCTTCACGACCGTGATGCCGAGGACAAGACCCTGCGCTACAGCTCCGACCTGCCGGGCGTGCCGGCATGACCAGCGCTCTGGAAATCGCCGCCAACGTCACCGTGGCGGCCTCCATCCTGCTCGCGGGACGTAACAGCGTGCACACCTGGTGGACCGGCATCCTGGGCTGCACCCTGTTCGGCCTGGTGTTCCATGAGGCCCGTCTGTATGCCGACGTTGTGCTGCAAGGGGCCTTCGTGGTCACCAGTGTGATCGGTTGGTGGCAATGGAAGCGGGGCGATCACGGGCATGCGCTGCCGATCACCCGCGTTCACGTGTCGACCCTGGTCTGGATCGTACCGGTCGCCGTGCTGTCCAGCATCGGCTATGGGCTGCTGCTGCACACCTGGACCGATGCCTATGCGCCATTCCTGGATTCGGCGGTGCTGGTGCTCAGCCTGGTCGCGCAGCTGTTGATGATGCGCCGCAAGCTGGACTCGTGGTGGTTCTGGCTGGCGGTCAACAGCGTGGCCGTGCCGCTGTATGCCAGCCGCGGGCTGCACCTCACCGCCGTGCTCTATGCCGTGTTCTGGATCAACGCAGTGGTGTCGCTGCGCCACTGGCACCGGTTGATGCGCGACCCGCCTGGGCAGGTTGCGCCCACCGGCGACGCACATGCTTGAACGTTTCAGCACCGGGCTGGTGGTCGGCAAGTTCAGCCCGTTGCATCACGGCCATCAGGCGCTCATCGATCACGCACTGGTACGGTGCGACCGCGTGCTGCTTCTCAGCTGGAGCCAGCCGGAATTCAGCGGCTGCGAAGCTGCACGGCGTGATGCCTGGCTGGAAGCGCTGTACCCGCAGCTGACACGGCTGGTGCTGGACGACGCGCGTCTGGCTGCGGAATGCGCCCAGCGTGGTGTACCCGCGAGACGGTTACCTGCGAATCTGGACGACGACGCTGAGCAGCGCGCATTCGTGGCATGGGTATGCAGCGCCTTGTGGGGCATCCGGGTGGACGCGGTGTTTACCAGCGAGTCCTACGGCGATGGCTTCGCGGCGGCGCTGCAGGAGACGTTCAGCGCCGAAGCAGGCCGGCGCTGGCCCGTAGCCCATGTGTGCCTGGACCTGGCCCGTCACCTGGTTCCGGTCTCGGGCACCGCGCTGCGGCGCGATCCGCACGCCTTGCGCGGATTTCTTGAGCCACGCGTCTATGCGGACTTCGTCGGCCGCGTTGGCCTGCTGGGGGGCGAATCCACCGGAAAAAGCACGCTCGCGGCTGCATTGGCCACGCGCCTGCAGACCGGGTGGGTAGCCGAGTTCGGGCGCGAGCACTGGGAGGCCCGGCGGGGCGCGTTGGCGTATGACGACCTGCTGCATATCGCCCAGGTGCAGGTGGTGCGGGAAGATGCGCAGGCGGGCCATGCCAACCGATGGCTGGTATGCGACACCACCCCCCTGACTACGTTGCTGTATTGCCAGGCGATGTTCGGGCGCACTGACCCGGCACTCGAAGCGCTTGCGCAGCGCCCCTACGACAGGGTGTTCCTGTGCGCGGCGGACTTCCCGTTCGTCCAGGATGGCACCCGGCGCGACGACGACTTCCGTCTGGCGCAGCAACGCGCGTATGAAGAAGCGTTGTCGGCGCGGGGGATTCCCTTCACCCCCCTGACCGGCCCGGTCGATGCCCGCGTGGAGCAGGCGGTCCAGGCGCTCCATCGCGGGGGGGCTTGACGGGCTGAATGGGAGGCGTAGCATTTGATCCAAGCCAAGGGACAGACCCGCGGCAGCCACAACGACATGAGGGATTCTCATGGAATACGACTATCTGGTCTTCATCGGGCGTTTCGAGCCCTTCCACAACGGCCACGCCGCCGTTGCCCGCCTGGCCCTGAGCCGGGCCCGCAAACTGATCTTCCTGGTCGGTTCTGCTGATACTCCCCGCAGTCTTCGCAACCCCTGGACCGTGGCCGAACGCGCCGTGATGATCCAGGCTGCCCTCGATGGCGACACCGAACGGCTGATCATTCGACCGCTTCGCGACCATCTGTACAACGAAGCCCACTGGATCGCCGGTGTGCAACGGGCCGTGGCAGATGCACTGCGCGGCGACGCGGCCGCGGCGGATGCCAAGGTGGGCCTGGTCGGCATGGACAAGGACGCATCGAGCTACTACCTGCGCGAGTTCCCGCAGTGGCCGCTGGTTGATGTCCAGCACACCGAAACGCTGTCGGCCACTGAACTGCGACGCTACCTGTTCGAATCCGGTGACCTGGACTTCCACGGTGCACTGCTGATGCTGCGCGGCAATGTACCGGCGCCGGTGTACGACATGCTGGAGGCCTTCCGCAAGTCCTCACCGGCGTACGGCCAGCTGGTGTCCGAGTACCGTTTCATCGAACAGTACAAGGCCGCCTGGAAGGACGCGCCCTACGCGCCCACCTTCGTTACCACCGACGCCGTCGTCGTCCATTCCGGGCACGTGCTGCTGGTGCGGCGCCGCTCGGAGCCCGGCAAGGGGCTATGGGCGCTGCCGGGCGGCTTTGTCGGCCAGCAGCAGAGCCTGCTGGACAGTTGCCTGCGTGAGCTGCGGGAAGAGACCCGCCTGAAGATACCGGTGCCGGTGCTCAAGGGCTCGTTGAAGGGCCAACAGGTCTTCGACCACCCCGAGCGCAGCCAGCGCGGCCGCACCATCACCCATGCGTTCCACTTCGAATTTCCCGCAGGTGAGCTGCCGCAGGTCCGCGGTGGCGACGATGCCGACAAGGCGCGCTGGATCCCCGTGAGCGAAGCCTTGGAGATGGGCCAGAAGCTGTACGAGGACCACCTGCACATCCTTGAGTTCTTCCTGGGCCGGGGCTGAACCCGACCCGATTCCCTCACCAGCGGATAGACCGCCGGTGTTCCCCCGACGTGAAGGAGCTTCCGTCATGCACTACCTCGACAATCTTCTCCTCAACACCGACAGCTACAAGGCCAGCCACTGGCTGCAGTACCCGCCGGGTACCGATGCCACCTTCTTCTACGTTGAATCGCGCGGCGGCCTCTATGACCGCACGGTGTTCTTTGGCCTGCAGGCGATCCTGAAGGAGTACCTGTCCAAGCCGATCACGCACGCCGACGTGGATACCGCGCGCGATCTGTTCGCCGCGCACGGTGTGCCTTTCAACGAAGCCGGCTGGCGCTACATCGTCGACCAGCATGGCGGCCTGATGCCTATCCGTATCCGCGCCGTGCCCGAAGGCAGCGTGGTGCCGGTGCACAACGCCTTGATGACCATCGAATCCACCGACCCGCAGGCATTCTGGGTTCCGTCGTACCTGGAAACGATGCTGCTGCGCATCTGGTATCCGGTGACGGTGGCGACCACCAGCTGGCACGCCAAGCAGACCATCCGCCGGTTCCTGGAACTTACCAGCGACGATCCCGAAGGCCAGTTGCCCTTCAAGCTGCACGACTTCGGCAGCCGTGGCGTTTCGAGCGTCGAGTCCGCTGCCATCGGCGGTGCGGCACACCTGGTGAATTTCCTGGGCACCGATACCGTGTCGGGCCTGCTGTTGGCAAAGGCGTTCTACCACGAGCCAATGGGCGGTTATTCGATTCCCGCCGCCGAGCACAGCACGATCACCAGCTGGGGTCGCGACGGCGAGGTTGAGGCCTACCGGAACATGCTGGCGCAGTTCGCCAAGCCGGGCGCCCTGGTTGCGGTGGTGTCTGACAGCTATGACATTTACAACGCGATCCGGCAGCACTGGGGCATAACGCTCCGCCAACAGGTGATCGACTCGGGGGCGACAGTGGTAATCCGCCCGGACTCGGGCGACCCGGTAACGGTGGTTCTGCAGTGCCTGGAGCTGCTGGATGAAGCGTTCGGGCACACGCTCAGCGGAAAGAACTACAAGGTGCTGAACCATGTGCGGGTCATCCAGGGCGACGGCGTCAATCCAGACAGCATCCGCGCCATCCTGGAGCACATCACCGCTGCCGGCTACGCCGCCGACAACGTGGCCTTCGGCATGGGCGGGGCGTTGCTGCAGCGACTCGACCGCGACACGCAGAAGTTCGCGCTGAAGTGCTCGGCCGCCCGGGTGAACGGTCGCTGGATCGATGTCTACAAGGATCCGGTGACCGATAGTGGAAAGCAGAGCAAGCGCGGCCGCATGAGCCTGCTGCGGCACCGCGAGTACGGCCAGTTCCGCACCGTGTCGGTTCCCTCCAGCGACGAGCCGGTAACGGAACCCCAGATGCCGCTGGGCTTCGAGGACGCGATGGTAACGGTCTGGGAGAACGGCCGATTGCTGCACGATGACGACCTCGCCGCCGTGCGCGGCCGGGCCAACACGGCGCGCCTGTAAGGGCCAGCCCCTTGACCGCCGCCCCAAGTGGGCCTACCTTGTGCTCGCCGAAGGTATCCATCGCTTCATGCAGATGAAGGGATGGGTTTAAACGGGAATCCGGTGAAGGGGCCTTGTGCCCCCATTCCGGAGCTGCCCCGCAGCGGTGAATGGAAACGAATCCTGCCAACAGCACTGGGCGCACGCCTGGGAAGCGGCGGGTACTAGGTGGGCGCGTGCGCCCGTGTCCATCAGCCCGAATACCGGCCCCGGCCGGGGGACACGACCGTCCCCTGATTCGACCTGGAACGTCCGCGGGGAGGTTGCCGGGGCCTGACGCCATGCGTTCTGCGTGGCGCTGCCCCCGTGCGTCCGCTCTGCGGCATCCGGTTCGCCCGCGGGGGCGAAGGTCGCTGGCGGGGCGGCACGGCAGCAATGGCGTGGTGGCCACGCAGTTCCTTCGTTCCTCAATGCCTACGCAATGAGGACACGTTCCATGACCACTGTTACCAACCTGGGTTTTCCCCGCATCGGCGCCAAGCGCGAACTCAAGCGCGCGCTGGAAGCGTTCTGGTCCGGCAAGAGCAGCGCTGAATCGCTGCAGGACACCGCCGCCAGCCTGCGGACCACGCACTGGCAACTGCAGCGCGAGGCTGGCGTGGACATTCCGCCCAGCAACGACTTCAGCCTGTACGACCAGGTGCTGGACGCCGCCTTCCTGTTCGATGCCATTCCCGCCCGCTACCGCGCCCTGGCCGATGCAGACCCGCTGACCGGCTACTTCGCGATGGCGCGCGGCCTGCAGCGCGACGGCGTGGATCTGCACGCGCTGGAAATGACCAAATGGTTCGACACCAACTACCACTACCTGGTACCCGAGCTGCAGGCCGGCCAGGGCTTCGCCCTGCGCGGCGACAAGCCGTTGGCCGAATACCGGCAGGCCAAGGCGCTGGGCATCGAAACCCGGCCGGTGCTGATCGGCCCGGTGACCTTCCTGCTGCTGTCCAAGACCACCGACGGCAGCCCGGCGCTGGATCTGCTGGACGCGCTGCTCCCGGTCTACGTGCAGCTGCTGGGCGAACTGCGGGCCGCCGGCGCGCAGTGGTTACAGCTCGACGAGCCGGCACTCGTGCAGGACCTCACGCCGGAGGCCCGCGCTGCGTTCGAGCACGCCTACGCGGTGCTGGCCACGGCCGCCCGCCCCAAGGTGCTGGTGGCCACCTACTTCGGCGCGTTGGACGACAACCTGGCGCTGGCCGCGTCGCTGCCGGTCGATGGCCTGCACGTGGACCTGGTACGCGCGCCCGAGCAGCTGGACGCAGTGATCAAGGCGCTGCCCCCTGGGCGCGTGCTGTCGGCCGGGCTGGTCAACGGCCGCAACATCTGGCGGACCCACCTGGACAACGCGCTGGTGCTGGCGCGCTACGCGCATGGCCAGCTGGGCAGTGACTGCCTGTGGCTGTCGCCGTCGTGTTCCCTGCTGCACAGCCCGGTGGACCTGGCGCACGAACGGAAGCTGGACGACGAACTGAAGGGATGGCTGGCCTTCTCGAAGCAGAAGCTGGAAGAACTGCGCGTACTGGCCGATGCCATCGACGACCCGGCCCGCGCCGAGGCCCCGCTGGCCCTATCGCGCGAGCGCATTGAATCGCGCCGACGCTCCGCTCGCGTGCACAACCCTACCGTGGCGGCGCGCCTGGCCGCGCTGACCCCGGGCGATGCGCAACGCCACAGCCGCTACCCGCAGCGCCACCTGGCGCAGGCTGCGGCACTGAAGCTGCCCCGCTTCCCGACCACCACGATCGGCTCGTTCCCGCAGACGCTGGAGGTGCGCGAGGCCCGCGCACGCAACAAGTCCGGCACCCTGCCCGACGCCGACTACGACGCCTTCCTGGCCACCCAGACCGAACACTGCGTGCGCATCCAGGAGCAGATCGGGCTGGATGTGCTGGTGCATGGCGAGTTCGAGCGCAACGACATGGTGGAGTACTTCGGCGAGCAGCTGGAAGGCTTTGCGTTCACCAAGAACGGCTGGGTGCAGAGCTACGGCTCACGCTGCGTGAAGCCGCCGGTGATCTACGGCGACGTCACCCGCCCGCACCCGATGACCGTGCGCTGGTCGCAGTACGCGCAGTCGCTGACCGACCGGCCGATGAAGGGCATGCTCACCGGGCCGGTGACGGTGCTGCAGTGGTCGTTCGTGCGCGATGACCAGGCGCGTGCCGATACCTGCCGGCAGATCGCCCTGGCCCTGCGTGACGAAGTGCTGGACCTGGAGGCCGCCGGCATCGGCGTGATCCAGATCGACGAACCGGCGATCCGCGAAGGGCTGCCGCTGCGCCGCGCGCAGTGGCGCGAGTACCTGGACTGGGCGGTGGAAGCCTTCCGCATCAGTGCCAGTGGCGTACACGATGCGACCCAGATCCACACCCACATGTGCTACTCCGAGTTCAACGACATCATTCACTCGGTGGCGGCGATGGACGCCGACGTGATCTCCATCGAGACCTCGCGCTCGCGCATGGAGCTGCTGGATGCGTTCGTGCGCTTCCAGTATCCCAACGAGATCGGGCCGGGCGTGTATGACATCCACTCCCCGCGCGTGCCGGACAAGGAGGAGATGCTGTCGCTGCTGCGCAAGGCCGCCGAGGTGCTGCGGCCCGAGCAGATCTGGGTCAATCCGGACTGCGGGCTCAAGACCCGGGGCTGGCCGGAAACGCGCGCAGCGCTGGAGGCACTGGTAGCGGCTGCCCACCAGTTGCGGGCCGAGACCGCCGACGCCAACGCCGCCTGATTCCTCCACCGCCGCACAAGGACCCCACCGCCGCCGTTGCCGGCGGTGGGGTCGATGGACGTTCCGCATGACCGATTTCATCCGCCCCACCCTCACCCTGCCCGGCGGCCACGACACGCTGCTGCTGCATTCCTGTTGTGCGCCCTGCTCCGGCGAAGTGATGGAAGCCATCACCGCCTCCGGCATCGACTACACGATCTTCTTCTACAACCCCAACATCCACCCGGCGCGCGAATACGAGCTTCGCAAGCAGGAGAACATCCGCTTCGCCGAGCAGCACGGCGTGCCCTTCATCGACGCCGACTACGACACCGACAACTGGTTCGCCCGCGCACGCGGCATGGAGAACGAGCCCGAACGCGGCATCCGCTGCACCATGTGCTTCGACATGCGCTTCGTGCGTACCGCGCTGTACGCGCACGAACATGGCTTCCCGGTGATCAGCAGCTCGCTGGGCATCTCGCGCTGGAAGGACATGAACCAGATCAACGACTGCGGCCACCGTGCCGCCGCGCACTACCCCGGCATCCAGTACTGGGATTACAACTGGCGCAAGGGCGGTGGCGCCGCGCGCATGGTGGAGATCAGCAAGCGCGAGCAGTTCTACCAGCAGGAGTACTGCGGCTGCGTGTACTCATTGCGCGACGCCAACCGCCATCGCCGTGAAACCGGCCGCAAGCGGATCGAAATTGGCCTGCTGTATTACGGGCAGGACAACGCCGCGCCCACCGGCGATTGACGTGCCTGGCGGGGGCGTCCACGCTGGTGACCCCCGTTGCGTTGCGTTGGACCTGCCATGACCGCCCTGCCCGCCGATGTCGCCCTGCTTGTGATCGACCTGCAGCCGGACTTCATGCCTGGTGGAGCGCTGGCCTGCGATGATGGGGATGCGCTGGTGATGCCGATTGCGGCCCTGCTGGCCGAACGACGCTACCGCACCGTGGCGGCCACCCAGGACTGGCACCCGGCCGACCACGCCTCGTTCGCCAGCCAGCAGCCCGGCCACCTGCCGTTCGAGACCATCCTGCTGCACGCGCAGCCGCAGACGCTGTGGCCGGACCATTGCGTGCAGGGCACGGAGGGCGCCGGGCTGCACCCCGGCGTGGACTGGACGGCTACCGACCTGATCCTGCGCAAGGGCACCCGACCTGGGGTGGACTCCTATAGTGCGTTCCGGGAAAACCACGGCCCTGATGGCACCCGCCCCGCCACAGGACTGGCCGGCTGGCTGCATGAGCGCGGCATCCGCGAGGTGCACGTGTGCGGGTTGGCGCGGGATTACTGCGTGCTGTGGAGTGCGCAGGATGCGGTGAAGGCTGGGTTCCGGGTGAAGTTCCTTTGGGAACTGACGCGGCCGGTGACCGAGGCCAATGATGGGATGGTGCGTGAGGCGCTGGCGAAGGCGACGATTGCGGTCATGTGACCCTTGGCCAACGCCCGTCAACCGTACGCCAACGGTTCCACCCAGATCAGTTCACCAGCTTGCCCGGCTCATACGCTGCCTTCAGCTCTGCGGCCCGCCCACTGTCGATCTGGCCGAAGCGGGAAGACATGTCGAAGTTCAATCCTCCGCCGATTCTGGATGACATTTCCATGTCCATGTCGATCTTGAAATAGTAGGTCTTTCCCGCGGTCGCATTGAAGTTGAGCGTGTACGCTGGCAGCGAGCAGCCAGGAGGGCAGGTTATCGTCAGCGCGTGGGCGCCTTCAGCGGCCGGGAATGAGATGTAGCGCTCCCGCCGGATGGACCCGACCTTGCCTTTGTCTACGAGGACCTGGAACGCATACATTGCCTCGCCTCTTCCACTCCCACGGAACACCACAATGGTGGCTTTACCCGGGTATTGGGACGTGTCTGCGGCGAGGACGTCAGGCTCCGCAATTGCACCCGAAATGGTCCTGCATCCAGTCAGCGTCACTGAGAGCAGTATCGCCAAGATCGCAACTCGCTTCATTACGTCCCTCTTGTCTTCCCGATTACACCGACATGACCCGTGCAACGCCCTCCGTCACCCGGACAGCGCGCACAAAGCCCCCCTGATCATCCCCGCAGCCGGAAATCGGAAACCCCGTCATCGACCCGGCGCAACGGCATCCTATACGATGCCACGCGGGTAGAGTACGAGGAAGATGGGATATCTCTTCATTCCGAACATCCGTCGAGGGGGGCTCTGATCAGTCGTCGTCGCCGCTGGACTGCGTCGGCTCGCTCGTGGCTTTCCAAACGACCCATTTTATCAGCCACCCCAGAAGAACTCCCGGCAGTGCAATCGCACCAATGATGGGCGAGGCCATAAGTGCAATGCCAAAAATCCAGGGAAATCGCTCGTCGACAAAGCCTGAAAGTGCCAGACCTGCAAACGCTGCTGCGAGAATCACGCAGGCCAGAATTGCGATGCCGCGGATATTGAAGAGCAGGGCCGCGATGAATCCGAATCCCGCGAAGTATGGCCAGAGGTCAGTAATCATCAGTCTTCCAACTCCTTGGTAGACGGACCCCTGTGGGGCCAGTTGGCTGTGCCTGCACCGCGCCCGGGCTGATGTCCGGTTTGGGCCCTGCGCGGACTTTAGCATCAGTCTGATCGCTCCGGCCGGGCCAAGCCCAGCGCCTCGTGGGGGGAGTATTGAGGATGCCGGCCCGAGGGCTATCATCAGCCAGACCTCACCCGGAGATCGTTACGCATGGATGCCGTTACTACTTCGCTCTTCCGCAGGAAGCTGCAGCGTCTGCTGCCGTGTCTTCTTCTGATGGCAACCACCGGGAGCGTATTCGCCGTACCACCGCTCGATCCACCCCCACCACCGCCCTATCCGCCGTCCGAAGCCGACGACCACGATGCCCGCATCGTGGTTCTGATCGTTGACCTCAGCGCCGATGGGACGGTCACGGCAGTGACGTTGGAGAAGTCCAGCGGATTCCCGGACCTGGATGCGGCCGCCACACAAGCGGCTACAGGCTGGCAGCTCACTCCGCTACTGAAGGACGGCGTGCCGGTCCCAGGCAAAGCCCGTGTACCGGTACGCTTCCCGCCGGTTGAACAACGTCCAGACAGTTCCCCGGAAAAGTAGATGACTGAAAAGGAGGTGTTCGTTGACTCCTCGAAAATGTACCGCCTCTTTGAGGATTCGCGTGGCAATCTCTTTCTTGGCGTCCTTGTCGGCGGCATAAGCATGTACGAATTGGTGTTCGGACTCAGCGAGCGTGAGAAGAGCAGTGGCGTTACCTGCTGGTCGGCAAGACGTTCTGGGCTCCGCGCGTCTTTTGCCACTGGACCCACGCGATCGCGGCGACAAAGAAGACGCTGCACACGTAACTCCCTTCCGGTCCTTCCGCGCCACCGGTCAGGGCGTCTGGACCATAGGGGCGCAGCGCCACCAGCAGCGCCGGCACGTGCGCATCGATGCCGGTGACGGGCAGCTCGAAGCCGGTCGCGAGCAACCAGTTCCACCCCGCGTGCCAGCCCATCACGCCCCAGATATTGCCGGACCGCAGCGCCCAGGCGCAGGCGAACAGCGAGAACAGGAACGTGCCGAGCATGACCCGGGGCGGCTGGTGCGGACTGAAATGCAGGAAGCAGAACGCGAGCGACACCAGCAGCACTGCCACGGTGACATTGGTCTTACGCGCCACCACCGACAGCATCCAGCCGCGGAAGATGACTTCCTCCACGCTCGCCTGGAACATGAAGCTCAAAAGCAGCAGACCGATGTGCAGCAGGCTGACGGGCGACCGCCAGGCCTGCCCAAAGCCCGCCGCCTGCATCCCGCCAGCCGTCCAGATCGCGACTACGACCAGCGCGATCGTGCCGCATCCAACGGCCAGTCCGCGCAGGAAGGTTTTCAGCGGCGCCAGGCCGGTCAGCCCGATACTCGCCAGCGAGCGCCCTTCGACCAAGCGTACCCAGGCGAGCACGGCCACCAGCGTCGGCGCGAAGCCGATCCACAGCAGCGCATGCAAGCCAGGCAGGCCGATCGGATCGCCGCGCGGCGTCGACCAATGCTGCGACTGCATCCACCCGTCCAGCGCGATCACCGGTACCGCGTTGAACAGGATCATCAGGATGGGCGTCAGCCAGGCCCAGGGCAGCCAGCCCCGGGCCGGATCAGTCGAGTACAGGGCAACGGGGGTCATGCAGGGCTCCAGGTCGACGTGATCGCCGCTGCAAGTTGCCATCCGCAGCGGGGCGTGGCAAACCGTTTGCGACCAAGCCACGGAAGCCGCCGATGAATCACCAGGATCGCCGACGATCCGCTGTGAGTCGAGGGCGGACGCTGGCATTCCTGGCCGCATTTTCTGGTGGCGGTGCGCCCGGTCTCGGCCAGAAGCGGACGTTCAACGGTCCAGCACCGGGCCAAGCCTTGAAGCGGCATCGGCTTGCCAAGTGGATGTTCCAGATGGCGAAGGCTGAGAGCTCCAGGAGGAAACTGTTCAGCCGCTGCCATGGCTCGGCCCTCAGCCCGCCGACGCGTGCTCCGCCGCAAACGCGGCGTAGGTACGCAATGGCCGACCCAGCAACTGCATCAACCGCTCCACGTCACCCGCGCCCGGCAGCATACCGTCGCTGATGAAACGCTCGGCCATCTGTCGCATGTCGTAGGCCATCCACGCCGGCATGAACTGGCGCTGGTTCTGCTCGAAGGCGGCCGTGTCATCGCTGCCGTAGGCGATCGGGCGGTTCAGCACATCGCTCCAGATGGCGGCCACCTGTTCTCCGGTGAGTGCTTCCGGGCCCACCAGGTTGAGCCGGGTCAGCGCGCTGTTGTCCGGCGCCTGTTCGCGGTTGAGCAGTTCGATGGCGGCAATTTCGGCGATGTCGCGGGTGTCGATCATCGCCAGCCCCTTGCTGCCAATCGGCATGGGGTACACGCCGTAGCCCTGCACCACCTCCTTGATGGTCAGGTCGTTGTCGATGAAATAGGCCGGGCGCAGAATCGTGGCGCTGAAGCCCATCTGCTCGATCATGCGCTCCACGCCGAACTTGCCGGCGAAGTGCGGCACGTTGACGTAGCGGTCGCTGTGGATCACCGACAGGTACACCACGCGCTTCACCCCGGCCTCGCGGGCCACGTTGAGGGTGATGAGCGCCTGGGTGAATTCGTCGGCGACCACGGCGTTGAGCAGGAACAGCGTGGAGACGCCCTTCAGCGCTTGGCGGAGGGCATCCACATCCAGCATGTCGCCCTGCACCAGCTCCACGGCAGCGGGCAGGTTGGCGGTTGCAGGGGTGCGGACCAGTGCGCGAATGTCTGCGCCGCGCTGGGTGAGATGCTGGACGACCTGGCGGCCGATGGTGCCAGTGGCGCCGGTAACAAGAATGGTCATGGGGAACTCCGGATGGGTGGGTGAGGCCTCATGGTTGTTGATCCGCGTGCGGGCCGATAGCCCATATACTTGGACCACCTGTCTCGCTGGTGGAACACATGGACCTGCTGGCCCTGGCCGACTTCAACCTGGTGGCGCGACACGGCGGGTTTGGCCGCGCCGCGCGCGCGGCGGATCGCCCGAAGGCAACGTTGTCGCGGCGCGTGGGTGAGCTGGAGGCCAGCCTGGGGGTGCGGCTGTTCGAGCGTGGCTCGCACACGTTGAAGCTCACCGAGGAAGGTCGGGCGCTGTTCGAGCGCACCGAGACGCTGCTTACCGAACTGGATGAAGCGGCCACGTCCATTGCCTCTGGCGGCGACACGCCCCGTGGCCGGCTGCGTGTGAGCGCACCGATGCTGTTTTCGCAGATGGCGCTGGGCAAGATTGCAGCCGAAGTCGTGAAGCGCTACCCACAGTTGCGGCTTGATATCACCACCGAAGACCGCGACGTGGATATGGTGGAAGAAGGGTATGACCTGGTGATACGGGTCAACCCGGATCCGGATGAGCGGCTGGTGGGGCGGGTGCTGATCCGGGACCGCCTGGTGGCGGTGGCGCGCCCCGACTTGCCCCTGCCCGCGATGGGCGAGACGGCGCCTGCGGTGTTCCGGCCGTCCAGCGATGCCACCGGCTGGGACTTGCTCACACCGCGTGGCGAGGTACATATCGCGGTCGATCCGGTGCTGCGGCTGGGCGCATTGACCATGGTGCGCGATGCCGTACGTGCAGGCACCGGCGCAGCGATGCTGCCCTACTCGCTGGTTGCCGACGATCTCAGGGACGGCGCATTGGTGTCGTGGGGAGAGGCGAAGGCACCGCCCATCGAGATATGGGCGCTGTACCCGTCGCGACGGCTGCTCAGCTCACGGGTGTCGGCGCTGCTCGACCTGCTCAGGGAGTGCTTCCCCGAGGGTCAGGCGGAGGAGCTGGCTGCGTTCGCGGGTGGGGGCCGCTGAGGCCAGGAACGGTCATCGTTGGATGCCTAGCCCTTTGGACATCTGCGACGAACGAACCCAGCTCCGGGAAGCTTCACCGAGGTCAGCTCCTTGCCGTCTTGGGAGAGTTTGAAGTGTTCCGTGGCGATCCAGGTCTCGCCCTCTCCGGAGAGATGAAGGATCAGGGCTATCTCGTACCGCCCCTCTGATACAACCGCCTTGACCGGCCCGTCACTCTCCCAAAAGGTGATGTGATCCTTTCCGATCACCAGCCGAGAGTCGTTTCTGTCCGTTCCACAATCTGAGAGCGACGCATTCCACTCACCCACGAATCTGTCGGGCACGGCTGAGATGAGTTCGGCCGAAGTGGCATGCGCCGAAACCAGGAGCAACGGAATTATGGCCAAGGAGCGCATATGTTTTCGCCGGGTCGCGGTGCGGACAAGCAATATCCACTTCGGGTCGAAGGCGATCCTAGCACCCTGCCTGCGGCTCGTCGTGGTGGAACGACCGCTTCCGGCCAGAAGCGGACGTTTTCGGTCAAGCCAAGGTTTGAGCGCGCGGCCTCGGTGTTGCCTTACGATGCGTAGCCTGTGCCGTTCCCCTCGCAATCACACAAGCAATCTGGACCAGCGGTCTCCGAACAGAGAGATGGCGAGACCCGTCACCATGACCAGCGCACCTGCGAGCTTGATGATGGTTACAGGTCGATGGGCGGCACCCAGCAAGGCAAAGTGATCGATGGCCAGTGAGGACAGCAGCTGTCCAACGATGACGAGCCCTACCAGGGCCGCCATGCCAATACGGGGTACCAGTATTACGTTGCTGAGCAGCGCGAATGCGCCCATCACGCCCCCCAGCAGCACCCATTCGGGCTGCGCGGGGACGCCCGCCAGCAGGCTCAAGGTGTCACCCCGCACGAGAGCAATGATGGTGAGCGACAACAGCCCGACCATGAAGGAGAAGATGGCGGCTGCAACAGGATCGCCGCCCAGGCCCTTTGCCAACTGACCATTGAGCGTGGTCTGCAAGGTGACGGCCATTCCCGCAACCATTGCCAACGGAAGGGCCCAAGCACCGAAGCTGTTCATGTTTACTCTCAGTGATTGGCCAGGACGGGGAAGGACGTGCCGAACACGTCCGGCGTGTAGCCGACCGCTGAGAACAGGTGCTCGCAGGATTCGTCCACCGCAGCGCGCAACTTGCCCATATCCAGACCGCACATTTCGCCGCCCCGCTTCAGCACCCGGCCGCCGACCATCACGGTGTCGATGTTGCTGCGCTCCGCCGCGTGCACGACCGTTCCGAACGCATTGTTGGACGGGTACAGGTTGATGTCACCGGTGCGGAACAGCACGATGTCGGCCTGCTTGCCTGGCGTGAGGCTACCAATCCTGTCCTGCAGCCCTGCGCAGGCCGCGCCATCAAGCGTAGCGGCCTCAAGCAGGCGGTGAGAATTGAGCGGGTCCTGTGGGGTGCCGGCACTGCGCGGGGGACGTGCGTTGACGCGCAGAACGCGCTCCAGGTAATAGGCCACACGCATTTCCATGAAAATGTCGCCGCTGTAGGACGTCTCGTTGTCGACGCTGAAGCCGGGGCGCAGCCCGTGCCGGATCGCCGCATCCCAGGCGAACGTGCCATCCTCGATGCCGTAGTGGGCGTCCGAGCGCGGGCAGACATTGATGTATACACCGGCATCGCGAAGAATCTCCCAGCCCTCATCCTTCAGGCAGGTGCAGTGGTTGAAGACGTTGTCCGGGCCCAGCAGCCTTTGCGCATGCAACTGAGGGAGCTGGGCGCCCATCTGTTCACCGAAGAACTCAGTGACGATCGGGATACCCAGGCGGCGCGCTTCGGCCCAGAGCTCCGGCTCGATGTTGGCCATGGTAGCCAGCGTGACCAGGTCGTTGGCCGGGTCCTTGAAGTACTTTTCCTGCAGGCGGGCGAGGTTTCCCGGCCAGTGCGCGCGGTCCCATGTACCGGACACCGGAGCGCCGGATGCATGCAGCGCACGGATACCGGCATCGAGCAGGGCTTCAACCGATGCATCGGAGTGCGCGGGTGTGCGGCTGTTGTGGGAGTTGTCGATGACCGTAGTGATGCCTGCATCAATTGCGCCCAGCGCGGACAGCAAGGTGCCGACATACATGTCCTGCGGTCGGTAGTGCTTGGCAAACGAGAAATGCGTGGCGTTGGAGTAGTGCTCCAAGGTCTCGGCGTTGGAGTTGATCCGACGCAGCTGACCCTCCCAGGCGTGGCGGTGGGAGTCCACCATGCCCGGGATGGCGATCATGCCCTCGGCATTGACGACGAACGCGTCCTCGGCGCTCAGGTTCTCGCCAACGGCAGTGATGGTGCGACCCGTGACCAGGATGTCGCCCTTCACAAGGTTGCCCACAGCCGGGTCCATGCTGATGATGGTTGCGCAGCGGATGAGCGTCTTTTCAGCCACAGCGGCTTTGGGTTGCTGAAGAATGTCTCGCGGGAGGGTGCTCATTGGGGCGAGCTCGGTTTCTGTAATGAAGTGAACTCTATGCTCCCACTAACCCTGCGAAAAAATCGTACTCTTCGCTTTCATTATTCGTAAAACGCGCACAATCCGTATCGAGCGAACCGTCAATCTTAGGGTGGAAGCGAAATGGATCGGATTCTGGCGATGCAGGCGTACGTGCGGGTGGTAGAAGCCAAGAGCTTCGTGCGTGCCGCCGAGGCCCTCTCCATGCCCCCCTCCACCGTCACAGGCTTGATCAAGGGCTTGGAGAAGCACCTGCGCGTCCGCCTGCTCAATCGGACCACGCGCAGCGTCAGCCTCACTTCGGAAGGCGAGCGCTACTACCTACAGTGCCGCGAGATCCTCAACCAGATTGAACAGGCGGAAACCGGTCTGAAGTCGTCGCCACAGGACTTGCGGGGGCGGTTGAGAATCGACATGCCAAGCGGCCTCGCGCACTCGATACTCCTCCCAAACCTGGACAGCTTCCGCCGTCAGTATCCCGGGGTCCATCTGATGATCGGCATGGGTGACGGGCCGGTCGACCTCGTCCAGGAGGGTGTGGACTGCGTGATCCGGACCGGGCCGCTGGAAGACTCTAGCCTCGTGGCCCGGCCGCTGGGGAACTTCCCCTGGATCACCTGCGCCGCGCCAAGCTATCTGGAGGTGTATGGCGTCCCGCAATCACTTGAAGACCTCGCCGGGCACCGCGCGGTCCACCATTTTTCCTCTGGTTCGAGGGGCGGTGGCAGCCTGCTCTTCTCGGCTGATGGGAAGAGACAGGTAGTACCTATGGAGGGCTCGGTCGCCGTCAATGAGACCGAGCTCCACATCAAGCTGTGCATGAAGGGATACGGCCTTGCACAGGTGCAAGGCGTACTGGTCGAGAAGCAGTTGCAGGATGGCAGCCTGGTTGAGGTGCTTCAACAGTGGCGTCCGCCGTCGGTGCCGGTTTCGATCCTGTATCCGCACCACCGTTATGGATCGCCCATCGTCCAAGCATTCATAGCTTGGGCTAGAGAGCTTTTCTCCGCTAAGAGCGGGAAGACATAGATCGCGAAGTCAGCCGTGGCGTTCAGAGATTCCAAGGCAGTGTCGAGCATCTATCTCTCAGGTGGACTGCTAGGGACAGCGTATCCTTCAGACAGATGCGTCCCGGAAGCCGCCGGGCAGGGTGTCCGCTTCCGGCCAGAGGCAGACGTCTAACGCCAAAGTTAGACAGACCCGCGAAGCGGACTCGGCCTGAATGGATTATTAGACGTCACCTTCGTACAAGCCGGCTGCCTCTTCCTCCGTTAGATTAATCTCTACGATGCGCAACAAACCGCCAGTTATCGCCGGTTGGAACTCGGTGAACAAACGCGAGATCTGGCTTGGACGGGCCTCTTCGCCTGGGAGGCTGACCAGAACCAGCGACATAAAGACGTTTGTCTTCTTTAGTAACTTGTAATGGCTCAGCTTGGTGAGCATTACATACAACTTGTCGCGCAGGAACGAAATTATTGCAAGACGGCTACCGAGCTGAACCTCAATGAATATTTCCGCGTCAAGACTGTTGAGGTACCCATCGAAGATCGGGGAAGAAGTGCTTACCGGATCGACTGTTTCAATCTGCGCGGTCAGCTTCGCTTCTCGAACTAGCAGGAACTGGTCCAGGTCGTTGGCCTTTAGAAAGCGCTCAATTCCAAGCTGCTCTAGCTTGCGCCGGTCCAGCCGCCGTGGCACCTGCCGGTAGGGAGGTTGCTCCTGAGGTGATGGCTGCTCTTCAGCCTGTTTCTCCTCCACTTCCGCCTCACCTGCGGGAGTGATGGTGAACATGCGTGCTAGATCTGGTGGCAGCCCCAAAATGTTTGTGCTGGTCTGCCGTTGAGAGACAGTGGTGGCTATGGAAATGACTTGCGACCTAAGTTCGCTGTTCTCCGTTTTCAGCTCAGAGACCTGCGCCTTCTTCTCCGCCACCTCTTTGGTCATGGAGAGGAGCGAACCGAGCGAAAAACTGTTGAAGCTTTCGCTCAGCACAAGCACGACTAAAAGTGCAAGGACCACTAAAACACCAGCCCCCAGGTCTCCCGCCGGCGAGATGTATACGAACCGGTAAAAGATGCCTGCACCGAGAAAGACGCAAAGGGCAATGATGAGAGCCCGAACGAACCAATTTCCATTTGCCATGAAACTTTCCCTGTAACGTCTAACTACCTAATAGCCGGATGCCTGAGTCCGATTATATGCCTGTTCAACAGCGCACCGCATGGTGGGCTACCCCTTGGTAGGTCTCCATCTTAGGTTGACTGGGTCCGGCTAACAAGCCGACGTATAACCCGACTCAGCAGAAGGCAGAGCGTGCGCCACGGCGGATGTCCGCTATGGGTCGAAAGCGGACGTTAGCACCGGGATAGCCGGTTAGGTAGTACTGATGTCTGCTATCTACCTGAAGCGGATATGGACATGTCGCGTTGGAAGCCTTTCCAGGTTCGACGGACTTGCTTGGATGCCCCGCAGCGCTGCTGTGCCTTGCCCACGGGGAAGTGATGGCATTCTTTTGGTGGTCTTAGGGGTCCATCGGGCCGCTCGACTTTTCCCGACTGGAAGGGTGCGGAACTGCGTCCACGAGTTTCAGGAGAAGCGCCTCGACTGAGGCTAAGGTGCTGTAGGCGCTGTCAGAGCTTTGCGCTGGAGCCGCCACCGCATAGGAGTTGTACTCGAGCACGCAGACGCCAGCGCGCTAAGAGACCGGCAAGTGTCGCGTTTACACGTTGCCGCGTCTCGTTCAAACATCGCGAGGGCCGACCAACGGTCGGCGCTACCGGTGCGCACTCCGTGCTGGTTGCGACGGATAGTTGTTTGCTCATCGGACCGTGTGAGTGCGCTCTGGCTACGGTTGCGTGCCTTTTATTTTGGGACGCTCATTCCATCAATGCCTGCCCGAGGACCGGATTTCGGCTTGCTTGCGTCAAGCATTGATCCGGTGAATCGCGCAGATGGGTATGCTCGTGAAATGCCAACTTCTCTTCGTCTGAGCAGCTGTGCATCGTGTGGGTTCGGGGCTTGATATCCCTTCGTTAGACCAATGAAAGCATGAAGCTCTGTGTCGGGAGGGTGCCGAATACAACACCCCCTGGGAAATAGGTCACGCCGTCTGGTCTAGCGGATATCAACCTCCCGACTCCCTCGTCGTCGACGAGGGAGTACTTCCCATGGAGTAGACGCATGCGCAGTTCAAAGATGGATTCATGCAACGATCCCAGCCAGCAGGTGGGCATCGGCTGGTATCAGCCCAAGAGCGTACGCATTTCCGCCCTTCGCCACCCTGCCGGCAATATCCTGCCGCCCGGTCTTGCCATTCCGCAGCTGTCGCTGTGCGGGGTGTGGCTGGAGCGGTTGGGGTTCAAGACGGGGCACCGGGTGTTTGTAGAAGTAACCCCCGGGCGTGTCACGCTCAGGCTGGACGACGCGCCTGTGCCGTTGCCTTACCGGTATCAGAAGCACAAGCCGAAGAAGGATCGTTCTGGACCGTTGAGCCAGTAGCTGTGGGATCACCCACCTGCAGCATCTGAGCTCGTCGGATAGGAGACACGCCGGCGTGTCTCCTCCCGGCGAATGACCAGGTCCGTGCTACGCCGTGAATACCAATCGCAGCGCAAAGCCAATCAGCAGCACGCCCATCACCCGCTCAAACCAGTGGCTGGCGCGCATGAAACGCTGGCGTACGGCTGCGGCAGAGAGAGCTACGCTGACCAGCACGAACCAAGCGGCATTGACCATGCACATCCACAGTCCGTAGAGCATCTGCACGGCGAGTGGTGTCTGGGCGCTGACCAGCGTGGTGAACACTGCAAGAAAGAACAGGGTCGCCTTGGGGTTCGTTGCGTTGGTCATGAAGCCGATGACGAACGCTTGACCGGGGCTTTGCTGCACAGCCTCACCCGGCGCGTCCGGAGCCGCCTCCGCTCTCTCGCTTGGCTTGCTGCGAAGGAACTTGATGCCGAGGTAGAAGATATAGGCGGCGCCTAGCCATTTGGCTGCGGTCATCAGCCACGGGGTGGTGTGCAGAAGTGCGCCCACGCCGATCAAGGTGTAGAGGACGTGGACCGAGATGCCTGCGCCGATGCCCAAGGAGGTGTAGATGCCTGCTTTTCGTCCGAAGCGGACGCTTTGGCGGACGGCTACGGCGAAGTCTGGGCCTGGGGCGACCACCGCGAGGAAATGGATGACGGCGAGGCTGAGGAATTCGGCCCAGTAGGGTGCTGGCACTGGTGGCTCCGTGGTGGTGCGTTGGTGCTCTATTTTTACCGAGGAGCCGGCCAGCGGCCGGCACTACCCGCACGGTTTTCTGTTGGTGCGCTGGGGAGCCGGCCAGCGGCCGGCACTACGCGGGCTTTGTCGCTGACGGGTTTGGCTAGCGGAACACTACGGTGCGGTGGCCGTTGAGGATGATGCGGTGTTCTACGTGCCGGCGTACGGCGCGTGCGAGTACCTGCGATTCGGTGTCGCTGCCGAGGCGGACCAGGTCGCGTGGGGTCATGGCGTGATCCACCCGCGCTACGTCCTGTTCGATGATCGGGCCTTCGTCGAGGTCGGAGGTGACGTAATGGGCTGTGGCGCCGATGATCTTTACGCCGCGCGCGTGCGCCTGGTGGTACGGCTGTGCGCCTTTGAAGCTGGGCAGGAAGCTGTGGTGGATGTTGATCGCGCGTCCTGCCAGTGCTTCGCACAGACGCGGTGAGAGGATCTGCATGTAGCGCGCGAGCACCACCAGGTCGATCTGCTCGCGCTCGACCAGGTCGATGATCTGCTGCTCCTGCACGGCGCGGTTGTCGGCGCTGACCGGCAGGTGGTGGAACGGGATACCGTAGGAGCCGGCCAGTGCGCCGAAGTCTTCATGGTTGGAGGCGACCGCGGCGATGTCCACCTGCAGCTGGCGGCTGTGGGCGCGGAACAGCAGGTCGTTGAGGCAATGGCCCTGTTTGCTTACCAGTACCAGCAGGCGTGCTCGACGGCAGGCGTCGTGGAGTTGCCAGTCCATCTTGAAGTCGGTCGCCAGGCCGGCCATGCGGGTCTGGATGGTGTCGATGGGCTGGCGCGGGTCGCGGTCGAAGTGCACGCGCAGGAAAAAGCGACCGCTTTCGTCGTCGCCGAATTGTTGGGCGTCGAGGATGTTGCAGCCGTGCTCGAAGAGCAGGCCGGAGACGCGGTAGACGATGCCGGTACGGTCCGGGCATGAGAGGGTGAGGATGGAGTCGGGGCGCATGGGTCGAGTTTAGGGGAGCGGCGGTGCGCTCTGGAGGGACGATGTCAGGTGCAACCAATTGGTGCGTGCGTTGATGCATTTAGAGCAGCGGACTAACAGTCCGCTCTACCGTCGGATGGTGCCGCCGGATGTGCCGTCCGGTGTGCCGGCCGATGGACCGGCCGGTGTAGCGAGGCCCGACCCACGGTGTGTGGCGTTGTACCAGAGCGGGATCAGCGCGGTGGGTGCACCGTCAGTGCCACCAGGCGCATCACCACCGGGCGCACCATCAGCACGCAGACGAAGGCGGTGGGCATGGCGAGCTGGTAGGCGCCTAGCACGCGGGCGGGGAAGTCGGCGGTGATGCCGGCGTTGGCGGCGGTGATTACCAGGCACATCAGCATGGCCATGATCGAGGCCATGAAGAAGGCGAAGACGTAGGGGGTGGTGCGGTGGCTGAGCTTCCAGCGGCGTGCGGTGATGGGGTGGGCGTTCGACATCGGGGGTCCTTGGCAGGGCAACCGGGCGGTTGCAGGACCGGCACGATAGTCAGCGCCTTTCGTTGCGGGTAGACCGCGCGGGATTGCGTCTTTATAAAGTGAATCTTTGCAATGACTGGCCAGAATGGCCGCCATCATGAACATCCTGCAGTCAATCCGCAGCTTCATCCGTACCGCTGATGCCGGCAGTCTGGCGGCGGCCGCGCGTACGCTGGGGATCAGCCCGGCGGCGGTGGGGCAGAACATCGCGCGGTTGGAGACCCACCTGGGTGTGCGCCTGTTCAACCGCACCACGCGCACGCTGGCGCTGACCGAGCGCGGCGCGCGCTACCTGGCCGAGGTGCGCCATATCGAGCGCGATCTGCAGCGTGCGCAGGCGGCGGTGACCGATCCGGAGGCCGTGCCGCAGGGGCGGCTGCGGATCGCCAGCACCTCCGCCTTCGGGCGGCATGTACTGGCGCCGATGCTGCCGGCGCTGCAGGCGCGGTACCCGCGCCTGTCGATCGAGCTGCTGCTGGCTGACCGCAGCGTGGATCATGCGCACGAGGACGTGGACGTGAGCTTCCGGATCGAGCCGCAGCTGGTGGAGGGGCTGGTGGCGCGGCAGATCGCGCAGGTGCCGTTCGTGGTGTGCGCTTCGCCGGCGTACCTGGCGCAGGCCGGCGCGCCGGACACGCCGGAGGCGCTGCGCGAGCATCGCTGCCTGGTGTTCCGCTATCCGGTGGATGGGCGGTTGCTGCCGTGGGGCTTCGTGCGCGATGGCATCCGCTTCGATGCGGAGATGCGGCCGGCGCTGGTGTCGGATGACATTGATGCGATTGCAGCGATGGCCGCTGCCGGGGGCGGAATCGCGCGGTTGGCGGCGTTCGTGGCGGCGCCGTGGTTGGCGCGGGGGGAATTGCAGGTACTGTTCGCTTCGGGCGATGGGGCGCATACGTCGCCGGAGCCGATGCGGTTGTTTTTATGCGTGAGCGACCGGCGCGATCTGACCCCGAAGGTGCGGGCGCTGATGCAGCATGTGGTGGAGGGGTTGCCTGGGGCGTGGCGGGTGGATGTTGGGTGAGATCGGGCGGCGCACGACCAACGGTCGTGCGCTACCGATTTGTTTGCCACCGGGTGCGGGTTTCGTCGGGCCGCCGGGTGTATTCCGGCGGTTCGATCCGCCATGGGGTTATGCGGTCGGTGCGAGGAACACGCCGCGTGCTTCGCGCGGTTCGCAGCGCAGGTACTGCGGTGCGGGGGCGATCGAGTCGCCCAAGGCGGCGGCGGCGTGCCAGGGCCAGCGGGGGTCGTACAGGATGCCGCGTGCCAGGGCGACGGCGTCGGCGTGGCCGTGGCGCAGGATGGATTCGGCCTGCGAGGGGTCGGTGATCAGGCCCACGGCGATCACCGGCATCTTTACCTTGGCCTTGATGGCGGCGGCAAACGGCACCTGGTAGCCCGGTTCCAGCGGGATCTTCTGGCGCGCGTCGAGGCCGCCGCTGGACACGTGCAGGAACTGGCAACCGCGCAGGTCCAGGATCTGCGCGAGGGTGCCGCTCTGTTCGATGTCCCAGCCGCCGTCGACCCAGTCGCTGGCGGAAATGCGCACGCCCACGCTGATGCGGTCGGAGACGGCCTCACGCACGGCGTCGAACACGCGGATCAGCAGACGCATGCGGTTTTCCAGCGAACCGCCGTACTGGTCCTGGCGCTTGTTGCTCAGCGGCGAGAGGAACTGGTGCAGCAGGTAACCGTGGGCGGCGTGCAGTTCGATCAGGTCCAGGCCGGCGCGTTCAGCGCGCTGTGCGGCCACCGCGAAGGCCTCCACCACGGCGTCGATGCCGGCCTCATCCAGTGCCTCGGGTGTGGGGCCGTTGGCCGCGAACGGCAGTGCGGACGGGGCCACGGCCGTCCAGCCGTTGGGGTCGGTCGGGGGCAACTGGCCGCCGCCGTCCCACGGGCGTGCGGAGGACGCCTTGCGCCCGGCGTGGGCCAGCTGCACGCCCACCGGCATTGGCGACCACTGCTTCACCGAGGCGATGACCGAGCTCAGCGCGGCTTCGGTGGCGTCGTTCCACAGGCCCAGGTCGGCATAGCTGATGCGCCCTTCCGGCAGCACGGCGGTGGCTTCCAGGATCAGCAGGCCGGCGCCGGACTGGGAGAGCTGGCCCAGGTGCTGGCGGTGCCAGTCGTTGGCCAGGCCGTCGGTGGATGAGTACTGGCACATCGGGGCGATGACGATGCGGTTGGACAGCGTCAGCGGTCCGAAGGTTACGGGGGAGAAAAGCTGGCTCACGGGCGGGCGACTCGGGGGGAATGTTGAAACCGGGGGGTTATTGCACCCGGAAGCGGGGGTGCAGGCAACCGTTTGTTTGGAACGGTGTGGGTGCGCCGCGATGGCCCTTGCACGCCTTCATGAAGAACGCGTCGCCACGCGCCGAGGGAACGACGCGCCGATCATAAGGGGACCGCATCGGGCAAAAGGAAGGACAGGGCTTGTGCGCAGGGCTGTTCGACCTTCAGGGTGAGCAGGTCGTCTGCGCGGGTGCGGCCGAGATTGAGCGCGGCTACGGGCAGGCCGGCGTTGGCAGCGGCCTGGACGAAGCGGTAGCCGGAGTACACCATCAGCGAGGAGCCGACCACCAGTACCGCATCGGCATTGGCGAGGTGGTCGTGCACGGCGGCGACGCGCTCGCGCGGTACGTTTTCGCCGAAGAACACCACGTCCGGTTTGAGGATGCCGCCGCAGTGCGGGCAGGCCGGTACGTGGAAGGTGCTGAAGTCCACGTTGTCCAGGTCGGCGTCGCCGTCCGGGGCGATGTCGGCGTCCAGGGTGTCCCAGCCGGGGTTGGCGGCCAGCAGGGTGTGCTGGAACGCCTCACGCCCACTGCGGGCTTCGCAGCCCATGCAGCGCACCTGGTCCAGGCGGCCGTGCAGGTCGATCACGCTGACGCTTCCGGCACGCTGGTGCAGGCAGTCCACGTTCTGGGTGAGCAGTACTTCCACCTTGCCGCGCGTTTCGAGCGCGGCGAGTGCGGCATGGGTGGCGTTGGGCCGGGCATGCCCGAAGCGCGGCCAGCCGAGCAGGCTGCGCGCCCAGTAGCGCTGCCGGGTGGCGAGCTGGCCCATGAAGTCCTGGTAGTTCACCGGCGGGGTGCGCTTCCACTGGCCGTCGGCATCGCGGTAATCAGGAATGCCCGAGTCGGTGCTGCAGCCGGCGCCGGTGAGGACGAACAGGCGGCGGGCGCGGTCGATGAAGTCGGCCAGAGGGGTAGACATGCCAGCTAGATGGGGGCGATTGCGAGCTTCGCAATCGCCGTCGCGGACGCGCGTCTGGCCGCCGATGCCCGAACGGGCGTGGCCGGGTCACACGTGGCCGAAGCGCGTGCCGCTGGCCTGCCCTGCCCGTTCAGGGTCCGGCGATGTCGGCCGGCAGCGCGGGCACGGCGGTGGGCTTGTGGTTTTCGTCCAGCGCGATCATGACGAAGTGGCCGCGGGTGCACAGCTTGCGCTCGCCGGTGTGCAGGTCTTCGGCGATCAGCTCCACTTCGACCTTCATCGAGCTGCGGCCCACTTCGACGATGCGGCCCACGGTTTCCACCATCTGGCCGATGCTGATCGGCAGCTTGAAATCGACCTGGTCGGAGCGGGCGGTCACCACGGTGCGGCGCGAGTAGCGCGCGGCAGCCAGGAAGGCGGCCTTGTCCATCCACGCCAGGGCCTGGCCACCGAACAGGGTGCCCATGTGGTTGGTGTGGTTGGGGAAGACGATTTCGGCCATGCGCACTTCGGTGGGCGGGACGACGTCAGGGGTGGCGGTCATGGGGGCGGCCGTGTGAGAGGGTGTCGCGCGGATGATACGGCAAACAAAAAACCCCGGCGGTGCCGGGGTTTTTCGGGACACGTTCTGATGGGAATCAGAAGTTCATGTCGAAGGACACTTCGCCCTGCACGCCCACCTGGTAGGCCGAGGGACGGCGTTCGAAGAAGTTGGTCAGCTCCTGCACGTCCTGCAGTTCCATGAACGGCAGCGGGTTGCGCACGTTGTACTTCTTTTCCATGCCCAGGCGGTGGAAATGGTTGTCGGCGCAGTGCTGCAGGTACTGGCGCATGTCGCGGGTGGAAATGCCGGCCACGCCGCCGGACAGCACGTCTTCGGCGAACTGCACTTCGCATTCGATGGCTTCGGCCAGCATGTCATAGACCTGCTGCTTCATTTCGTCGTCGAACAGGTCCGGCTCTTCCTCGCGGATGACGTCCACGCATTCGAAGGCGAAGTCCATGTGTGCGCTTTCGTCGCGGAACACCCAGTTGGTGCCCGAGGCCAGGCCGTTGAGCAGGCCACGCGAACGGAAGTAGTACACGTAGGCGAACGCGGCGAAGAAGAACAGGCCTTCGATGCACGCAGCGAAGCAGATCTGGTTGAGCAGGAACTGGCGGCGCTGTTCGCGGGTTTCGATGCGGGTGAGGCCCTGGATGGAGTCGATCCACTTGAAGCAGAAGTCGGCCTTCTTCTTGATGGAATCGATGTTCTCCACCGCCGAGAATGCCTTGGCGCGTTCTTCCGGGTCCGGCAGGTAGTTGTCGAGCAGGGTCAGGTAGAACTGCACGTGCAGCGCTTCTTCGTACAGCTGGCGCGACAGGTACATGCGCGCTTCGGGCGCGTTCAGATGCTGGTACAGGTTCAGCACCAGGTTGTTGGACACGATCGAGTCGCCGGTGGCGAAGAAGGCGACCAGGCGATGGATCAGGTGGCGCTCGCCCGGCGACATCTTGGTGTGCAGGTCGCTGATGTCGATCTGGAAGTTGATTTCCTCCACGGTCCAGGTGTTCTTGATCGCGTTGCGATACATGTCATAGAACTGCGGGTAGCGCATCGGGCGCAGGGTCAGTTCAAAACCGGGATCGAGCAGCATCTGCTTGCGGGTGTCGGCCATGGTGTTTCTTCCTTCTTGGGTGTACCGACCAACGGTCGGTACCTACCGGGGGTGTGCCGACCAACGGTCGGCACCTACCGGGTGTTTGTTCCGGCGGTTGGGCCGGGCGGAGCCCGGCGCTTTGGTGTGTGGGGAGCAGCCAGGCAGAGCCCGGCTCTACGGGGCGCAGGGCGCCCCGCCGATTACTGGCAGGCCTCGCAGGCTTCCGGGTTTTCCAGCGAGCAGGCGATGGCTTCTTCCGGGCTGAACACCTTTTCCGGGGCGGCCGCTGCGGTGTGGCTGATGGTGGTCTTGGCGATCTTGGTGGCCGGACGCGAACGCAGGTAGTAGGTGGTCTTGATGCCCTGCTTCCAGGCGTACATGTACATGGAGGACATGGCGCCGATGTTCGGGCTTTCCATGAACAGGTTGAGCGAGGCGGACTGGTCGATGAACGCGCCACGGTCGGCGGCCATGTCGATCAGCGAGCGCATCGGCAGTTCCCACGCGGTGCGGTAGATCTGGCGCAGGCTTTCCGGAATCTGGGCGATGCCCTGGATGGAGCCTTCGGCCATCTTGATGGTGTCGCGCATTTCCGGGGTCCAGTGGCCGAGCTTCTTCAGCTCGTTCACCAGGTAGCGGTTCACCTGCAGGAAGTCGCCCGAGAGCGTTTCGCGCTTGAACAGATTGGACACCTGCGGTTCCACGCACTCGTAGCAGCCGGCGATGGAGGCGATGGTCGCGGTCGGGGCAATGGCGATGATCAGCGAGTTGCGCAGGCCGTGTTCCTTGATGCGGGCACGCAGGGCGTCCCAGCGCGCGCCGTCTTCGGGCACCACGTTCCAGGCGTCGAACTGCAGTTCGCCGCTGGCCGCACGGGTGTCGTTGAACGACGGGTGCTTGCCACGTTCCTGGGCCAGTTCGACCGAGGTTTCCAGGGCGTGGAAGTAGATGGTCTCGGCGATCTTCTTCGACAGCGCGCGGGCTTCGGCGCTGTCGAACGGCAGGCGCTTGCGGAAGAACACGTCCTGCAAGCCCATGCAGCCCAGGCCGACCGGGCGCCAGCGCATGTTGGCGCGGCGGGCGGTTTCGATCGGGTAGAAGTTCAGGTCGATCACGCGGTCGAGCTGGCGCACGGCCAGGCGCACGGTTTCGGCCAGC
>Ga0209050_1000392_pt1 | contig 82085 bp, 77 predicted proteins | sample Araplavi_mTSA_r2_FD_184276 | JGI IMG/M metagenome (GOLD analysis project Ga0209050, IMG submission 184276) | Arabidopsis root microbial communities from North Carolina, USA - plate scrape MF_Cvi_mTSA_r2 (SPAdes) (version 2) | ecosystem: Host-associated > Plants > Roots > Endosphere | place: USA...
AATGGCTGAAGAAGCTGATGGTGGCCTGGGCCGATGGCCTGAACTTCTACCTGCACACCCACCCGAAGGTGCAGCCTCGCTTGCTGGCCCGTTTCGAGCCCTGGATGGCGCTCAGCTTCAGCGAAGGCAGCATCGGCGGCGATATTGAAAGCGTCAACATCGAGCAGTTGAAGGCCTTCTACAGCAAGCATCCGGCGCCCTCGACGGCGCTCGGCGGCAGTGACCTGGATAACGAGCCGCGCGGATCGAACGGCTTCGCCATCGCGCCGGCCTTGAGCAAATCCGGCCACGCGCTGTTGATGATCAACCCGCACACCTCGTTCTATTTCCGTCCCGAGATCCACGTGGTCAGCCAGGAGGGCCTGAATGCCTACGGCGCCGTGACCTGGGGCCAGTTCTTCGTCTACCAGGGCTTCAATGACCGGATCGGCTGGATGCACACTTCCGGCGGCGGCGACGTGATCGACGAATACCTGGAAACGGTGGTCGAGAAGAACGGCAAGTACTTCTACCAGTACGGCAAGGAGCTGCGCCCGTTCCGGACCGAACCTGTCCGCCTGCCGTACAAGGCTGCCGATGGCAGCTTGGCGGAGAAGACCGTGACGGCCTACTTCACTCATCGCGGTCCGGTGGTGCGCGAGCAGAACGGGAAATGGGTTTCGGTGGCGATGATGAACGAGCCGCTGAAAGCGCTGACGCAATCCTTTATCCGCACCAAGGCACGCAACTATCCAGCGTTCTACAAGTCGATGGAGCTGCGCACCAACTCGTCCAACAACACCGTGTATGCGGATGCGGACGGCAATATCGCCTACTTCCACGGCAATTTCATGCCGGTACGCGACCCGCGCTTCGACTACACCAAGCCGGTCAACGGCGCTGAGCCCGCGACGGACTGGAAAGGACTGCACCAGGTGCGCGAGACCATCCAGCTTTTCAATCCGAAGAACGGCTGGATCCAGAACACCAACAACTGGCCGTTCTCGGCGGCCGGCGCCTACAGCCCGCGCCCTGAAGACTATCCGGCCTATATGTCGGTCAATCCGGAGAATGCACGCGGCATCCATGCGGTGCGCGTGCTGCAAGGGAAGAAGGACTTCACCATCGACAGCCTGATCGCGGCCGCCTACGACAATCAGTTGCCGGCCTTCGAACCGCTATTGCCGCTGCTGGTACGCGCTTATGATGAGGCTCCGGCCAGCGACCTGTCCAAGGCCGCCGTGATCGAGCAGGTCACGCTGTTGCGAGACTGGGACATGCGCTATTCGCTGGCGTCGGTGCCGACCTCGGTGGCGATTTACTGGCTGCAGGACCAGGTCAAGCATTATGGCCAGGCCGCGAAGGACAAAGGCATTCCTGTCCTCGACTACCTGGCCACCCAGCTCACGCCGAAGCAGCGCCTGGAAGCACTGGTGCGCGCGTCGAACAAGCTGGCATCCGACTTTGGAAGCTGGAAAACGCCATGGGGTGAGATCAACCGCTTCCAGCGCCTGACCGGCGATATCGTGCAGCCGTTCGATGACAACAAGCCGAGCATCCCGGTGCCTTTCGCTTCGGGTAATTTCGGCGCACTGGCCGCCTACGGCATGACCTCGCAGCAGCGCACCAAGCGCATATATGGCGAGCGCGGCAATAGCTTCGTGGCGGCCGTGGAATTCGGTCCGAAGGTGACGGCGAAGAGCATCCTGGCGGGCGGCGAAAGCGGCGACCCGGCATCGCCGCATTTCAACGACCAGGCCGAAATGTATGCGCGCGGCGAGTTCAAGGACGTGCTGTTCTACAAGGAAGACATCGAAAAGAACCTGGAACGCAAGTACCGCCCAGGCGAATAAGGTTCACGTTTGAGCTAGCGCAAAGTCCTCCCCGCATTGGCAGGCGCACAATGAAGTGACAAACTGCTAATGGGGAGGCGGCCATGTCTTCCAACCGCGACGAGAATGGCAGCGACGCCTGCCAGCGCATCGAAGAATTCATCTTCGTGCGCGAGCTGAATGAAGTCTTCCTGCTGCTTGACCACATCTCTGGACGCTGGGACAAGAGCCTCTACAACTTCCACAACCACGACGATGGCGAGCCGCACATCGATGAACTGTGCGCGATCGGGCTAACGCCGCCTGACAGCGAACAGCAACGGGTGGCGCAGGCCGTCAAGGTGCTGTGCGCCAAGGACAAGCTGAACGCCGCCGCGCGCCCGGCGACGGGCCTGACCATTGCCTTTACCTTGCTGGTGGTGGGCGAGGACAACCGGCGCGACTGGCGCAACTGGCTTCGCGACAAGATGTTCGGCAACGGCGCTGGCGAGAATGGTTCTGCACACAGCCCCCATTGGGACAAGCCGACGCGTCTGACCCTGGCCCGCACCGCGTTTCCGGGCCTGGTCAGGGTGGCATCAAGCTTCAACTTGCGCATGAAACTGGTGGTATGCCTGTTGCTGCTTGGGCTTGTGCTGACCTGTGTAATGTCCTGGCACGTCGCTGGCGGCAGCGCCATCCTGCAGCACCTGGATGCGGTACAGGCGGCGCAGGTCGCGCTGTCCAAGGAGATTGAAGAGGCCGAGTTCAAGCATTCGGTCAGCGCGACGGCGCCACCGATTCAGTTCTGCACTGAAGCCGACAAAGCCGGTTTGCCGCACTTTCGCAGCACGGAGGAGTACCAGCTTTGCACGCGCCGCCGGCATTTGACCGCACAGGCTGCGGCAATCGGCATGAACCTGCGCGATTGGCTGGTGCCCTGGCAGGCTTGCTACAGCCGGCTGGCCGCCCCATTCGGCCGCTTGCCGGACAGCGGCGCCGCGCTCGCAACTTCCAGCCCTGCCGATAGGGAGAGCCGCATGCAGCGCGTGATGGAGGAACAGGCGCGCGTGGTAACACTGGTGGTGGGAACGGCTGTCCTGCCGCTCTGCTACGGCGTGCTGGGCGCCGGTGCCGCCGTGGTGCGCGGCTTATGGGCCAAGATGCGAGAAAGCCTTCTGTCGCCGCGGGACTTCACCCTGGCATTGCTCCAGTTGGCGCTGGGTGCCACGATTGGCGCCTGCATTGCCTTGTTCGTCAATCCGTCCGGCCAGACACCGGGCAGCGAGATCGGCCTGCTGGGGAACTGGGCGCTGAGTACGTCGGCGCTGTCGTTCATTGCGGGCTTTGGCGTGGAGGGCGTGTTCGTGGCGCTGGAAAGCCTGGTCCGGCGCGTCTTCAACATCAGCGATCCCGCGCGCCGGCCAGCCGATTAACGCGCTTCCAGCACCTCGATGATGTGAAAGCCGTCCTCGGCAAGTATGGGCGGGCTGATTTCATGGACAGGCAGGCAGAAGGCTGCGCGTTCCACCGCAGCTAGCGCCTCGCCGCGGCGGAACAGGCCTGGTGGCATGCTGCGCGGGGCCGCATTCGGATTGCCGAACTGTTGCTCGAGTGTGTCGAATGCGCCGCTGGTTTCCCATTCGGCCCGCACGGCCTTGGCCTGCACGTAAGCTGCCTGCATCGCGCCGTAAGTGGCGTAGGCCGGCCCCGGTCCCGGCGCGGGCGCACCTGGCGTGACGATCAATTGGCGTACTCGCACTTCGCGCCTTACCGATGAGTGCAGGTCGCACTGCAGTTCCGCCTCCTTGAAGCGCGGAGCGTACGAAATCAGCGGCGCCTCCTGGCGCTTCCAGTTGGCGCGTTGCGCCGGCTGCCGGTACCAGGCCAAAGTGGCCAACGCAGCAGCGCCGATCAGCAGGCCGATGGCCAGCCTGAATTCAAAATTCTGCAGCCGCTGCGTGCGGTGGTCTTCGCCAAAATTGACCATTGCATGCTGGCTGGCCGTCTTGAGTCGATGGGAGTCATCCCGCACCGAGGCCAATGCTGCCTCCGCGGCGCGGGCGGCTGCCGTGGCAGAAGTTGAGGCATCCTCTGTATCCCGGCGCAACACCGGGGCGTGGCAGTGGGGGCAATGGATGTCGCGCGTCAGGTCGATGGCGCCGCCGCAGGCGTGGCATTTATGCTGCTCGACTGCCGGGGCATTAACGGTACTGGCAGGATCGTTGGGCGCAACCGCCATTGCCAGGCGGGCGGGGTCGATAACACCGACAGCCGAATGGCAAGCTGGACACGCTTCGACTGGCCGCGCCGGAAGCGGACAGCCGCAGCCGGCGCAAAAAACTTCCTTTCCTGCAGCGTGCAGGGAACGGATATCGGACCACGCAAGGGGGCGGGCAAAGCCTTTTTCGGCCAGGTAGAGAATGTAGGTCTGGTAATAGCCATGCCCGTGTGGGCATTGCAGCTTCGAAGTGCGCCCGAAGCGCGACATGTCGAACACGCGCTTGAGCGGCGCGTTGCAGGCCGGACAGGACTGGACGCGCGCCAGCGACACCGCGTGCGCGTGCTCGCCGCCGGCCTGCATCGCTCCATGGATCTCGCGCACGAATTCGGCGATGCCAGGGCCTGCCAGCCGCACCGATTCCGTGTCGTCGAACCACACCAGGCAGCAATGCGGGCAGGTGTCGATCTCCACCCGCCGCTGGTAATGGGCGGAGAGGTCGAGCACCCGCATCGGGCGCTTGCAGTTGCTGCAGTGTCGTTCAGATGGCGTCAAGGGCATTGCGCAGGTCTTGGCGCAAATCCTCGATATCTTCGATGCCGACGGACAGCCGGATCAGGCCATCGCCGATGCCCAATGTGGCGCGCTGTGCTGCCGGAATCGATGCATGGGTCATCAGGGCAGGGTGCTCGATCAGCGATTCCACGCCGCCCAGGCTCTCCGCCAGCGCGAACACCTGGCAGCGTTCGAGGAAGCGGCGGGCGCCGGCCAGGTCGGTGTCAAGGTCGATCGAGATGATGCCGCCGAAGCCGTCCATCTGCGCCTTGGCCAGGGTGTGCTGGGGATGCGACTCCAGGCCCGGATAGAACACTTTTTTCACCTTGGGCTCGCGCTCCAGCCAGCGCGCCAGTTCCAGGGCGCTCTTGCAATGGCGCTCCATGCGGATCGCAAGCGTCTTTACGCCGCGCAGGGCAAGGAAGGCGTCGAACGGCCCGGCAATCGCGCCGACGGAATTCTGCAGGAAGGCCAGTTGCTCGCGCCAGGCCGACTGCCGTTCTTCGCCGCCAACCACCGCGATGCCGCCGATGATGTCGGAGTGCCCGTTCAGGTACTTGGTTGCCGAGTGCACAACGACGTCGAAACCCAGTTCCAGCGGACGTTGCACGATCGGGCTGGCGAAGGTGTTGTCGGCCACTGCCATGATGCCGCGCTCGCGGCAGATGCGCGCGATGGCGGCCAGGTCGGCCAGTTTCAGCATCGGATTGGTCGGCGTCTCGACCCATACCATCTTCGTTTCCGGGCGCAGCGCTGCCAGCAGGTTTTCCGGATTGGTCAGGTCGGCGTAGGTGAATTCATGCCCCGCGCTGCGGCGGCGCACCCGCTCGAACAGGCGGAAGGTGCCGCCATACATATCGTCGCCGGCTACGATATGCGATCCCGCGTCGAGCAGTTCCAGCACGGTCGAAATGGCGGCCAGGCCGGAGGCGAAGGCGAAGGCCTGAGCGCCGCCCTCCAGGTCGGCCACGCAGCGCTCCAGCGCCCAGCGCGTCGGGTTGTGCGAGCGCCCGTAATCGAGGCCCTTGTGTACGCCAGGACTCTGCTGGACGAAGGTGGATGTGGCATAGATCGGCGGCATGATGGCGCCGGTCGATGGGTCTGGGTGCTGGCCAGCGTGGATGACGCGCGTGGCCAGGTGGGCTTTGGTTTTCTTGTCGGTCAAGATAGCGTCCTGCGCAGGTGGTTGAGTAAGTCGTAGCGGGTAATCAGGCCATAGAACTTGCCGCCTTCGGCAATCACGGCGGTCAAGCCGCGGTCCAGGGTATCACGGAGGGCAGGCATGCCGGCGGATGGGGCCAGGGTCTCGACGCGGCTGGTCATGGTGCCGCCCACTTCGCCTTTGAACTGGGCTGCGTCGTTTTCGACCTTGAGCAGGATATCCGACTCGTCGATGAGGCCCACCAGCTTGCCGTTGTCGATCACCGGCAATTGCGCCAGGTCGGCCGCACGCATGCGGTTGAAGGCAATCAGCAGGGTATCGGCCGGCGCCACGCTGACCACGTCGCCGTTTTCGAACAGGCGGCCGATCAGGTCGCGCAGGTCGCCCAGCTTCTGGCGCTGCAGCAGGCCCTGGTCGAACATCCAGCTGTCGTTGTAGACCTTGGACAGGTAGCGGGTGCCGGTGTCGCAGACGAAGGTCACCACGCGCTGCGGACGGGTTTGCTCGCGGCAGTATTTCAGGGCGGCCGCCAGCAGGGTGCCGGTGGAGGAACCGGCCAGGATGCCTTCGGCGCGCAGCAGGGCGCGTGCGCTGTCGAAGCTTTCCTGGTCGGTGATGGTGTAGGCCTGCGAGATGGCGTCCATGTTGGCGATGGCGGGGATAAAGTCCTCGCCAATGCCTTCCACTGCCCAGGAACCGCTGGTGTCGGCCACCTTGCCGGTATCCACGTACTCCTTCAGGATCGAGCCCTTGGGGTCGGCCAGGATGAACTTGACGTGCGGTGCCACTTTGCGGAAGTAGCGCGCCAGGCCGGTCAGGGTGCCGGAAGAGCCGACGCCGACCACGATGGCGTCAATTTCGCGTGCCATCTGTTCCCAGATCTCGGGGCCGGTGGTGGTTTCGTGGGCCAGCGGATTGGCCTGGTTGTTGAACTGGTCGGCGAAGAACGCGCCGGGGATCTGGCTGGCCAGGCGCGCCGCGTAATCCTGGTAGTACTCGGGGTGGCCTTTGCCGACGTCGGAGCGGGTGATGCGCACGTCGGCGCCCAGGGCCTTCAGGTGCAGGATTTTTTCGGTCGCCATCTTGTCCGGCACCACCAGCAGCACCTTGTAGCCTTTGATGGCGCCCACCAGGGCCAGCCCCAGGCCGGTATTGCCGGCGGTGGCCTCGACGATGGTGCCGCCCGGCTTGAGCAGGCCATCGCGCTCGGCGGCTTCGATGATGGACAGGCCGATGCGGTCCTTGATGGAACCTCCCGGGTTCTGGGATTCGAGCTTGAGGAACAGCCGGCATGGGCCGGCGTCGAGACGGGTCACTTCGGCAAGCGGTGTATTGCCGATCAGGCTGAACAAAGCTGCAGGACGGGTATTCTGCATTTTCTCTCCTTGCGAAAAACGCGCATTGTGTGGCGATTCGGTTGAACCAAGAAGGAATTTCTTTGCGCTAGCTTATACCTTTTTTCACGGTTGGCGGCTCGCGTATAATCCCGCAGCGACTTTTAAACTAATTTCCACTGTGGCAAAACTCTACTTCCGCTATTCTGCGATGAACGCAGGCAAATCGACCTCTATGCTGCAGGTCGCCCACAACTATGAAGAGCAGGGCCTGATCGTGCGCCTGTTCACGGCCGCCATCGACGACCGCTACGGCGTGGGCAAGGTCACGTCCCGCCTGGGACCGCAGCGCGAAGTCGAGTTGTTTTCTTCGGAAACCAACTTCCTGCAGGCTATGCAGAAGGTCGCCTGCGTGCTGGTCGACGAGGCGCAATTCCTGTCGCCCGAGCAGGTCAAGCAGCTGCACCAGCTGGCCCAGGCCAAGGGCGTGCCGGTGATCTGCTATGGCCTGCGCAGCGACTTCCGCGGCGAGCCGTTCCCGGGTTCGGCCTACCTGCTTGCGCTGGCCGACGATATTGAGGAAATCAAGAACATCTGCACCTGCGGCAAAAAGGCCACGATGAACATCCGCGTGGACGAAAAGGGTGAGCGCATCCGCGAAGGCGAGCAAATCAGCATTGGCGGCAACGAAGCCTACCGCCAGGCTTGCGGCCGCTGCTTCTACACTGGCTGACTTTCTTCCTTCTTGCCCACCAGGCGCGCCCAGGCCGATGGTGTAAGCCCGGTCCTGAGCCGGAAGCGCCTGGTGAAATAGCTGGGGTCTTCATACCCCACCAACGACGCGACCTGCGCCAGCGTGGCTTCGCCGCTCCGGATCAGGTCTTGCGCGCGCTCGATACGGCGCTGTTCAAGGTATGCCATTGCGCTGCTGCCTTTGCTGGCGCGGAAGGCGCGCGCAAAATGGAAGCGGCTGACATTGGCAACCGAGGCCAAGGCATCGAGGTTGATCTCTTCGTGCAGGTGCGCCTGGATAAAGTTCTCCAGCCGGTGCTGCACGCGCGGGTGCAGCGTGGCAGGCATAGCATCCCTCGTAGCAAGAAAGTACCAGAAGTGAGCAAGCCAGTCCTACAAGTAAGAAGCGACTGGCAAGATAATCACTATATACCATCTGTTACGAAAGTGAGCCTGCCATGAGTTACGTCCTGACGATCAACGGCAGGCGGCGCACCGTCGATGTCGACGGCGATACGCCGCTGCTATGGGTATTACGCGATGTGCTGCAGATGAACGGCACCAAATTCGGCTGCGGCATGGCCTTGTGCGGGGCCTGCACGGTCCACCTGGACGGGCAGCCGGTGCGCTCCTGCCAGACGCCGGTGTCCAGCGTTGGCAAAGGCAGGATAAGCACCATCGAGGCCATCGGCGAGACGGCGGCGGGCAAGCGGATCCAGCAGGCCTGGATCGCACACGATGTACCGCAATGCGGCTATTGCCAGTCGGGACAGGTCATGAGCGCCAGCGCGCTGCTGGCCGCCAATCCCAATCCGACGGATGCCGATATCGATGCCGCCATGGCGGGCAATATCTGTCGTTGCGGGACCTATTCCCGCATTCGTGCCGCCATCAAGACTGCTGCGAAAGGATGAGCCATGGACGCCCTTGTTTCGCGCCGCTGCTTCCTCAAGGCCAGCGCAGGTGCTGCTGGCAGCCTGGTGCTGGCTGTGCAGCTGCCCGGCCTGGCCGCCGCAGCCCACAGTTTTACCCCGAATGCCTTCGTAACCATCGGTAGCGACGGCCTGGTCACGCTGACCATGCCCTATGTCGAAATGGGGCAGGGTACCTACACCTCCATTCCCATGCTTGTAGCGGAAGAGCTGGAAGTCGACCTGTCGCAAGTCCGGACGGCCCATGCACCTGCAGCCGCGGCTTATCGGCACGGGTTGTTCGGCGTCCAGCTGACCGGAGCGTCTGCCAGTATCCGCGCCGCATGGATGCCGCTGCGACAAGCCGGCGCCGCCGCACGCACCATGCTGGTACAGGCGGCTGCCAGGCAGTGGCAGGTCGACCCGGCCGGCTGCAAGGCGCTGCGGGGCGAAGTGGTGCATGTGGCCAGCGGCCGCAAGCTGCCGTATGGCGCGCTGGCTGCGGATGCCGCGGCGCTGCCCGTGCCGAAGGACGTTGCGCTCAAGCCGGCGGGCAGCTATACCCTGGTCGGCAAGGCTGCCAAACGCACTGACACGCCCTCCAAGGTCAACGGCACTGCAAAATTCGGCATTGACGCCGTGGTGCCCGGAATGAAGGTGGCGGCTATTGCGGCCTGCCCGGTCTTCGGCGGCAAGTTCGCCAAGGTGGACGACCGCAAGGCGCTGAAAATCAAAGGCGTGCGCAAGGTAGTACGGCTGGATGACGCGGTGGCGGTGATTGCGGACCATACCGGCGCTGCCCGCAAGGGCCTTGCCGCATGCGTAATTACCTGGGATGAAGGCAGCAACAAAGGCTTCTCCAGCGCGGCCTGGGAGCAAAAGTTGGCCAATGCCGCCAAGGAAAAGGGCTTGGTGGTGCACGATGAGGGCGGCTACGCCAAGGCAGCATCAGGCTCCGGGCGCAAGGTGGACGCGGTCTACACCATGCCCTTCCTCGCGCACGCGACCATGGAACCGATGAATGCAACGGCGCGCGTTGGGAAGGATGGCGTCGATATCTGGACCGGCACCCAGGCGCCCGAGCGGCTGCAGAACTTCGTAGGAAAGGCGCTCGGCATTACGCCGGCGTCGGTGCGGGTGCATAACCATCTGCTGGGCGGCGGCTTCGGCCGGCGGCTTGAAGTGGACGTGGCGGTGCAGGCCGCGCTGGTGGCCAAACAGGTCGACTACCCGGTCAAATTGATCTGGAGCCGCGAAGAGGACATGCAGCACGACTATTACAGGCCGTTCTGGCGCGACGAAATGGCTGCGATGCTGGACGACAACGGCATGCCGGTCGCATTCAGCCACCGTTTTGCCGGGTCCGCCGTGGAAGCACGCTACGCCCCGGAATGGATGGCAAAGGGGATCGATACCGACGCTGTCGAACAGGCCGAGGGTCCATACGGTATTGCGGCGCGCTATGTCGAATACATGCCGGTGGAAACCAGCGTGCCCACGGGCTTCTGGCGCGGGGTGGGACCGACCCACAACATCTTTGTGGTGGAAAGCTTCATCGATGAGCTGGCGCATACGGCAGGCAAGGATCCTGTTGCCTATCGCCAGGCCTTGCTGGGAAAAAATCCGCGGGCGCTGGGCGTGCTGAACCTGGCGGCGCAAAAGTCGGGGTGGGGCACACGCAAGCCAGGGCCGGGGGAAGGCTTTGGCGTGTCGGTCGGGACCGCCTGGGGCAGTTTTGCGGCTGCAGTTCTCGAGTGCGCCGTCAGCAAGGAGGGCACGGTGACCGTGAAGCGGGTCGTGACGGCCATCGATTGCGGCCAGCCGGTGCATCCGGATGGCGTGGTGGCCCAGGCTGAAAGTGGCCAGGTCTACGGCCTGACGGCTGCGCTGTATGGCAAGCTGACGGTGGAAAATGGGCGCATCATGCAGAGCAATTTCCATGACTACCCGCTGATGCGCATCAACGAGATGCCGGTGATGGAAACCCATATTGTGCCGAGCACCGAATCGCCTGGCGGCATGGGGGAGCTGGGTACCGCGCTGATTGCGCCAGCGCTGGCCAATGCGGTCTTTGCTGCGACCGGCAAGCGCCTGCGTACGCTGCCGTTGGAGGTGGGGCCGGTATAATGGCCCGATGGATATAGGTTTCTATCTCGTGCCGTCGCTCTGCCTGGCGGCGGCAATCTGGGCCCTGTCGCGGCGCTTTGTGGTGTTCACGCTGCTGCAGCTTCCCGGAACCCTGTGCCATGAGCTGGCGCATTTCCTGGCCGGGCTGCTCACGCTCGCCCGGCCGGTTTCACTCTCCATCATTCCGCGCCGCGAGGGCAAGGGCTATCGCCTGGGCGAGGTGCAACTCGCCAACGCGCGCTGGTACAACTCCGCGCTGACCGCGTTGGCGCCGCTGCTGCTGGTGCTGATCCCCTGGTGGATTGCCGTGCTGCGCACCCGCGGCGCCTGGCACTTCACGCCGCTGGACGCCGGCCTGGCTTTCCTGATCGCGCCGCAGTTCCTGGCTTGCTGGCCCTCTGCCACGGACTGGAAGCTGGCCATGCGTTCATGGCCGTTGCTGCTTATTGCAGGCGCAGGGTGGTACGCCTGGACGCAATACCCTTGGCTGCATTCGTGGCATTGGCCGGCAGCCTGAAGGCGCGCACCTCGCGGGCCAGGGCTTCGGCCTGATCCTGCATGGCCGCTGCCGCAGCGGCGGCTTCTTCAACCAGGGCGGCATTCTGCTGCGTAACCTGATCCATTTGCCCGATCGCCTGGTTGACCTGGTCGATGCCGGCGCGCTGCTCTTCGCTGGCGGCGCTGATCTCGCCCATGATGTCGGTCACGCGGCCGACGCTGCTGACTACTTCTTCCATTGTCGCACCGGCCAGTTCGACCAGTTTGGCGCCAGCTTCCACCTCGCCGGTGGAATTGGCGATCAGGCCCTTGATTTCCTGCGCCGCAGCGGCACTGCGCTGTGCCAGGTTGCGAACTTCAGTCGCCACGACGGCAAAGCCGCGGCCCTGTTCACCGGCGCGCGCCGCTTCGACAGCCGCATTCAGGGCCAGGATATTGGTCTGGAAAGCGATGCCGTCGATCACCGAAATAATGTCTTCGATCTTGCGCGAGGCGTCGTTGATGGCACCCATCTTTTCGACCACCTGCGCCACCTGCGCACCGCCGCGTGATGCCACGACCGATGCCTCGCGCGCCAGCGCATTGGCTTGGCGGGCGTTGCCCGCGTTCTGGCGCACAGTGGAAGTCAGTTCTTCCATCGAGGCGGCGGTTTCTTCGAGGCTGGACGCCTGCTGTTCGGTGCGGGCCGACAGGTCCTGGTTGCCGGCCGCGATCTGCGACGATGCCGTGGCGATCTGGTCGGCGCCTTCGCGGACGCCGCCAACCACGTTGGCCAGGCGTTCGCTGATGCCGTTCATGGCGCCCAGCACCTTGCCGATTTCATCGCCGGTGGTGACGTCCAGCCGTACGGTCAGGTCGCCGCCTGCGATACGGCCCGCAGCATCCCTTACCTGCACCAGCGGACGGGTCACGATCGCGCGCACCAGCAGCAGCAGGCTGGCGGCAAAGGCGAGCAGGGCGACCACGCCGCATACTGCGTAGCGGTTGCGGGCGGTGACGGCATCCCTGGTGATTTCGTGGACATAGGTGCCGCCTGCAACGATCCATTTCCAATCGTCGAAGTAGCGGTACACCAGCAGCTTTTCCTGTGGCGAGGCCTTGCTGCCCGCATCGGCCCACATATAGCGGACTTCGCCCGTTTTCTTCTCGAGCATCTCTTGGATGAAGGACTTGCCGTTGCTGTCCTTCGAGTCCAGCATCGATACGCCTTCGCTGGACGGATGGACCAGCAGCGTGCCGTAGTCCTTGCCGGCAGCTGCGTTCAGCACATAGACATAGCCGGTCTCGCCGATGCGGATCCCCTTGATTTTCTCCTTCAGGGCAGTGATGTTCTTGCTGATGTCCAGGCCGATGAACAGTACGCCCACCACCTTGCCCGAGGCGTCCTTGACCGGGTCGTACTGGGTAATGTAAGGCTTGCCGAACAACTGCGCCAGGCCGGTGTAGGAGCGTCCTTCGCGCAGCATGGCGTAGCTGGGATTGTTGTGGTCAAGCCTGGTGCCGACCGCACGCTGGCCGTCTTCCTTCTTGACCGAAGTGGTGACGCGCACGAAGTCGGCGCCGTCGGCAGCGAAAATGGTGGCGATGGCGCCGGTCTTGGCGGTGAAATCGTCGGGGATGGCGAAGTCGTTGTTGACGGCCTTGCCGTTGGCGGACAGCTGGCTGCCGTCCAGTTCGAACGGGCCGGGCACGTGCGCCGCGAACTGGCGCGCATAGCTGGCGGCGTCGTTCACCATGGCCGAATTGAACACGTCCAGCATATTTGCCACGCCATTCAGGTCGGCTGCGACCTGGTCCCGGGCGCGCTGTTCGAGCATGGAAGTGCTGTTCCAGTTGATGAAGGTGATAAGTAGCGCTAACAGTGCGCTGACAAGGACGAAAGTGAAGGCGGCAATCTTGCTGCCGACGCTCCAGCTGCGCGCAGGGGGCGTTCGAGTGGACATGATCTTGTTTATTTTTCGGGAGGGGCCGACATGATACCGCGTTGCCGCTCGGAAATACCGCTTGTTACAATATGTTTCTTAGTAAATTCAATGACTTAGCGTAAATCTTGCAAGGAAACTCAGCCTTCAGGCTGGCTTAAGTGAAGCCCAGCACACTGCCCATCATCGCTCTCTCCCAGAGAGTGTCCTATCCTGTAGAATGGAATTAGCACTATTCTCATAGAATCACCTACGTTCGGAGCAAGCCGATGAAGAAGCACACCCTGTTGGCCACCATGTCCCTGGCACTGATCACCGCTTACGCCAGCGCAGCCCAGGCAGACAAGGCGACAGATGTATCCATGAAGCCTGCGGCGCAGCAGACCCAGGCGGCCTTGTGGGCGTCGCGCGTGCTGTCGCGCTACCATTACAAGGCCATGCCGCTGGACGATGCGATGTCGGAGAAGATCTTCGACCGCTATTTCAAATCGCTCGACGGCGAGAAGCTGTTCTTTACCCAGGCCGATGTCGATTCCTTCAACAAGGACAAGTCCCGCCTGGATGACGCGATCACCAGCGAAAACCTGCAAACGCCTTTCGCCATCTATAACCTGTACCAGCAGCGCTTCTCGGACCGCATGGCCTATGCCCGCGATCTGCTGAAGACGAAATTCGACTTCACGCAGGATGAGAGCTACCAGTTCGACCGCGAGAAGGCCGACTGGCCGAAGTCGGAAGCCGAGGTGAAAGACCTGTGGCGCAAGCGCGTGAAGAATGACTGGCTGCGCCTGAAACTGGCCGGCAAGGACGACAAGTCGATCCGCGAAACGCTCGACAAGCGCTACGAAAACTACGTGACCCGCTCGCGCAAGCTGAATAGCGAGGACGTGTTCCAGATCTTCATGAACGCCTACGCCATGTCGATCGAGCCGCACACCAACTACCTGGGCCCGCGCGCCTCCGAGAACTTCGACATCGCCATGCGCCTGTCGCTGGAAGGCATCGGCGCCGTGCTGCAAAACCGCGACGAGTACACCGTGATTCGCGAAATCGTGCCGGGCAGCCCGGCCGGCCTGTCCAACAAGCTGAAGGTGGGCGACCGCATCGTCGGCGTGGCACAGGGCGAATCCGACAAGTACACCGACGTGCTGGGCTGGCGCATCGACGACGTGGTGCAACTGATCCGAGGCCCGAAAGATTCGACCGTCAAGCTGCAGGTGCTGGGCGCCGATGCCGGCCCGGACGGCAAGCCGTTCGTACTGTCGCTGGTACGCAAGAAAATCAGCATGGAAGAGCAGTCGGCCAAGCGCTCGATCCTGGAAGTGAAAGAGGGCGCGGTCAAGCGCCGTATCGGCGTGATTTCGTTGCCGACCTTCTACCAGGACTGGGATGCGCGCCGCAAGGGCGACAAGGACTACAAGAGCGCCACGCGCGACGTAGCCCGCCTGCTGGGTGAGCTGAAGAAGGAGAAAGTCGATAACGTCCTGATCGACCTGCGTAACAATGGCGGCGGTTCGCTGACCGAGGCGGTCGAGCTGACCGGCCTGTTCATCGACCGCGGCCCGGTGGTGCAGCAGCGTAACGCCGAAGGCCGCGTGGAAGTGGAAGCGGACAATGTGCCAGGCCTGTCGTGGGATGGCCCGGTCGGTGTGCTGATCAACCGCGGTTCGGCATCGGCTTCCGAAATCTTTGCGGCGGCCATCCAGGATTACGGCCGCGGCCTGGTGATCGGCGAGCCCAGCTTCGGCAAGGGCACCGTGCAGACCCTGGTCAATCTGGACCGCTTTGGCCAGAGCGACAAGTCGCGCTTCGGTGAACTGAAGATGACGATTGCCCAGTTCTTCCGCATCAACGGCGGCACTACCCAGCTGCGCGGCGTGACGCCGGACATCAAGCTGGCCTCCACCAGCGATGCTGAAAACTTCGGCGAATCGAGTTACGACAATGCGTTGCCGTATACCCAGATCAAGCCTGCGGTGTATATCCCGGCCGGTGAATTGAAGGAGATCGTGCCGATCCTGGACAAGAAGCACGAAGCGCGCGTTGCCAAGGACAAGGACTACCAGTACCTGCTGGACGACATCAGCTACGTCAAGAAGCAGCGCCAGGACAACGTGGTGTCCCTGAATGAAACCGTGCGCCGCAAAGAGCGTGACCAGCAGGAGGCGCGCGCCAAGCTGCGCGAACAGCGCATGGCCGCCGGCCCGTCGCCGGATGATCCGATCCTGGTGCCGGACCCGAAAGATGCGCTGAACAAGGCAATCGCCGCCAAACCTGCCAATCCGCGCGCCGCCCAGCGCCAGACCAACCAGGTTCGTGGCGCGATCCGCACTGACGACGGCCTGCAGGCGGATGAGCGTTCCCTGTCTGCTGAACTGGATGCCGAAAAGGCCGCCAAGAATGCCAAGGACGTATTGCTGAACGAGGCAGTGCACATCCTGGCCGACGAGGTAAGCGTGCTGCGCACCGACACCCGTATGGCCAGCCGTGTGTTGCCTTACGTCAGCGACAAGTGATATTGCGGTTGGTTATATCTAGTATTACTACAATAAAGTAGACAGATATACCGCGCCGCAGCATACTTGCACCTGTCTCCTCTATTCTCCTCCAAGGAAATAGACTTCAGCCCGCTCCCTGAGCGGGCTTTTTTTTGGGGGGTTCTTCACGGATTACCGGGAAACGACATTCACAGGTATGGCCCGCATGGCGGGTCAGACCCTTGGGTCTGACCCAGGTTCGCCGGGTTTGCCGTTGCGGGAAAATGAGCATTTCAATCAGTGCGACCATAGTAAATAGGGGCCGTCCATTGGCGACAGAGCCTGCCTTCCGGCTTTACATTTGAATAGAAGGAGGGGTTCCGCCCACGAGGTCAAACCCGGTAAACCTGGGTCAGACCCAAGGGTCTGACCCGGACTTAAGCAGGCTATCCCGGCAATCCGTGAAGAGCCTTTTTTTTGCCTGCAGCCCTGGCTAGGGGACGGTAAAATCCCGCCTGTGCATACATCTATCAAAATGACTGTTATTGGGACTGCAATACTGGCGATTGCCGGTGCGGGTGGGTATTTCTACAATTCTTCGTCGCCGCCAAGCGTGACCAAGCGCCTGCCGGAACTGGTCAAGCGCGGTCCGGCGCCGACCGAGCGAGCCTGGCCTGCGCGGCTGGAAACCTTGCTGGATGCCGGGCTGGCCGATCCGTATGGCGTGGCCGTCGACAGGCAGGGCAACCTCTTTTTCTCCGATGGCGGCGAGAAGAACACGGTTTCGGTGCTGGCGCCGGATGGCAGCGTCCGGGTGCTGGCCGGCGGGGTCGAAGGCTATCGCGAGGGAATCGGCGCTGCCGCTGCATTCAATACGCCGTCCGGCATTGCGCTCGACAAGCAGGGTAATGTCTACGTCGCCGATACGGGCAACCATGCGATCCGCAAGATTGCAGTGGATGGGACGGTGTCGACCCTGGCCGGCAGCGGCGTGGCCGGCTACGCGGATGGGCAGGGCGCACAGGCGCAGTTTAACGGCCCGGTCGGCGTGGCGGTCGATGAAACAGGCGTCGTCTACGTTGCCGACACATATAACGACCGGATTCGCAAAATCGCGCCCGATGGCACCGTGACCACCCTGGCAGGCGGCGCGCGTCCAGGTTTCGTCGATGGCATCGGCGAGACCGCACAGTTCGATACTCCCTGCGGAATCGCGGTCGGCAAGGATGGCATCTATGTCGCCGACACCAGCAACGACGCGGTGCGCCGCATTGATGCCGATGGCTTGGTGGTGACCATTGCTGTGGCGCCCGAACTGGAAAAAGAGCCGCTGCTGCGCCGCCCGATGGCGCTGGCAGTGACGCATGACGGTTTCGTGTACGTCGCAGTGTCTTCGCGCGGGCGCCTGTTGCAGCTGGCGCCCGATGGCAGCCTGGCCGGAATGCCCGACGCTGCGCGGCCCGCCGATCCGGCTACCGGCATCGACGGCAATATCCAGGTCTACGGCCCGCGCAGCCTGGCGCTGGCGCCGAATGGCACCCTGGTCCTGTCCGATGGCTCCGCGCAGCGCCTGCATCGCGTCGTGCATGCTGGCGCAGGCGTAGCCAAGGTGCTGCCGCCGGCCCAGGCTGTCCAGCCGACGCAAGGCCATTTGATCGGCACCGCCAACGCCGCGGAGCAGCAACCGGCTGCCGCCATGCCCGTCGCAACAGCAAGCGAGATCATGACGCAGCGTACCCAGGGCCAGATGCCCTGGCCCGTGCTGCCGCAAAACCGGCCGCACGAAGTGGTTGGGCTGATGGGCGAGGTCAGGGGAAGCTACGACGGCGACAGCCGCCACCATTTCCACGCCGGGCTCGACGTGCAGGCCGATGTCGGCAGCTCGGTCCACGTGGTCGAAAAAGCCAAAGTCAGCGACCCGCTTCCCAACTGGGCATTTGCATCGCTTGGCGAAGGCATCAACCTTGGCACGACCAGCTACATCCATATGAAGGTCGGGCGCGACAAAAAGAACCGGGCGCTGGACGAGCGCTTCCAGCTCTTGCTGAACGAGAAAGGCAAGCCGGAACGCGTGCGGGTTCGCCGCGGCACGCGTTTCTACGTTGGCGAACAACTGGGCGTGGTGAACCAGATGGCACACGTGCACCTCAACCTGTACGACCGCGGCCGCGTGGTGAACCCGCTCGCGCTGCCATTCCCCGGCCTGCGCGATACGATCTCGCCCGTCATCCAGGGTATCGCCTTGTACGACGCAAACGACAAGCGCCTGCCCGGCAGGAAGGGCCAGCGGCTGGAAGTGTCGCGCAGCCTGGGAGAGGTGAACGTGGTGGTCGATGCTTTCGACCAGATGGACGGCAACCTGGCGCGGCGCCGCCTGGGCCTGTACAAGCTGGGCTACCAGTTGCTGCAAGCCGACGGCAGCCCCGTCGAAGGCTACGATCAGCCGCGCATCATGCAGACGTACGACCAGTTGCCGAAGCAGCGCGAAGCGGTGAAGGTTGTGTACTCCGCCGACAGCGGCATCACCGTCTACGGCAGCAAGTCCACGCGCTTCACCTATTCGCTGTTAAGCCACCTGTCGCAAGGCGAGGTGACGCCCGGCCGCTGGCATGTCGGCGAGCTCGCGCCGGGCGACTACACCCTGCGCATCTATGCGGCCGACTATGCGGGCAATATCGCCACAGCCGGCCGCGACCTCGCGCTGACCATCAACTGAAGTTCAGGACTTGATGAAGGCCAGCAGGTCGGCATTCACCTTGTCCTTGTGCGTATCGGTCAGGCCATGCGGGGCGCCAGGATAGACCAGCAGTTTCGCGTGCTTGACAATGCGTGCCGAAGCACGGCCGGCGGCATCGATCGGAACGATCTGGTCGTCGTCACCGTGGATGATCAGCGTCGGCTTGTCGAACTTCGCCAGGTCGGCGCGGAAGTCCGTTTCCGAGAAGGCCTTGATCGAATCGTAGGTGTTTTTATGCCCGCCCATCATGCCCTGCATCCACCACGAGTTGATAATGCCCTGCGACGGTTTGGCGCCCGGCCGGTTGTAGCCGTAAAACGGACCGGAAGCGATATCTAAGTACAGCTGCGAGCGATCCTTGACCGAGCCGGCGCGGATGCCGTCGAACACTTCCAGCGGCAGGCCGCCCGGATTGTCGGCGGTTTTCACCATCAGCGGCGGCACCGCAGAGACCAGTGCCAGCTTGGCCACGCGCTTCGTGCCGTGGCGTCCCACATAGCGTGCCACCTCGCCGCCGCCGGTTGAAAAGCCGATCAGCACCGCATTCTTCAGGTCCAGCGCATCGATCACCTGGGCCAGGTCATCGGCGTAATGGTCCATGTCGTTGCCCTCCCACGGCTGGCTGGAACGGCCATGCCCGCGGCGGTCATGTGCAATCACGCGGTAACCCTGGTTGGCCAGGAAGAACATCTGCGATTCCCAGCTATCCGAGCTGAGTGGCCAGCCGTGGCTGAACACGACCGGCTGGCCGTTGCGCGGGCCCCAATCCTTGTAATAGATGTCCACGCCGTCGCGGGTCGTGATGAAGGCGGCGGTCTTTTTCATGCTGGCGCCGGGGGCGGCGGTGGCGCTGGCGGCGGGCAGGGCGGCAGCAGCGGCGGCAGCGGCAAGGCTTGCGCTGCCAACCAAGGCGGAACGGCGGGAAGAATCGAAGTCTTTCATGGCTGTAGTCCTTTCAGGGTATGTTACATTGCAAGTTGCTGGGTGAAGAATGCGTCGGTGCGGCCATTGGCCAAAGCGGCGTCGCCGGCATGGAAATGGTGGCCGCCGGGGCGTGCGAATGCATGGTTGCGACCGGGGTAGTTGAACACCTGGACGTTCGGATTGGCCGATAGCGCCTCATTGATCCTGGCTTGCGCCGCCTTGTCGATGTATTCGTCCTCATTGGCCTGGTGGTAGATCATCGGGCGCTTGATGTTCACCGCCTCGTCGACGTACTGGTCGGTGCCGCCGCCGTAGTAGGCGACAAAAGCATCGGCATCGCTGCGCGCGGCAGCCAGGAAAGTTAGCAGGCCGCCGAGGCAATAGCCGGTGACGCCAACCTTGCCGTTCGCGCCCGGCATGCTGCGGGCAGCGGCAACGGTGGCGGCGATGTCCTGCACGCCTTTGTCGCGGTCGTATGCGTTGTAGAGTGCGAAGCCCTTGGTCCAATCGCCCTCCTTGGCCTCCGACAGGTCCAGGCCCGGTTCAGCGCGCCAGAACAGGTCCGGGCAAACCGCGATGAAGCCCTTGGCCGCGTAGTCGGCTGCGATGCTGCGGATGCCGGCGTTGACGCCGAAGATTTCCTGCAGCACGACCAAGACCGGGTGCGCGCCCGGCGAGGCTGGGCGTGCAACGTGGCAGTTGAAGCTTCCGTCTGCGACCTGGATGGTGAGCGTCATGGCTTTTCCTTTTTTGTGAGTGGTGGGTGATGGAAGCCATGGTAGGCAGTCATGGCGCGTTGGGGAACGCACAAGTTTGCAAAGCCGTTTTGCAGTTCTGCATGGATAGGGACAATGTGAACTCTTTCGACTGGAATGACATACCTTTGATCCTGGCACTGGCACGTTGCGGCAGCATGAGCGCGGCTGCGCGCGAGCTTGGCGTGGATGCCTCGACCATCAGCCGGCGCGTGGCAGCGGCCGAAAAGGAACTGGACCTCAGGCTGTTCCTGCGCGATACCACCGGCTACCAGCTCACGGCTGCCGGCCGCACCTTCGTCGAATACGGTCATACCGTGGCGGGCAATGTGCAAGCGATGCTGCTGGCCTCATCGCGGGAATCGCAAGCTGCGGTGGGCGTGGTGCGCATCAGCGCCATCGACTTCCTGTTCGACTTCTGGCTGGCGGAACATGTGACGACCCTGCGCGCCGAGCATCCGGGCCTGGAACTGCACCTGCTGGCCGACAACAGCAATGTCTCGTTTGCACGCGGCGAAACCGACTTTGCACTGCGCCTTGCGCGGCCGGTGGAGGATGCGGCATTGGTCATGCGCAAGCTGGGCGAGTTGCCCATGGCAGTATTCGGGGCTCCGCAATATGCTGGCGTAGATAGCGCTAACTGGTGCGCCCGGCCGTGGATCGGCTATGACGCCACGCTGGCCCGCCTGCCCGAAACGCGTTGGCTGGAGCGTGTTGTCCCGCGCAGCCAGGTGGCGTTGCGGGTGAATGGCCTGGGCAGCATGGTGCAGGTCTGCCGCGCCGGCGTCGGCCTGGCGCTGTTGCCATGCATGTTGGACAAGATGCCCGGCCTGGTACGGCTGGGCGGAGTGGAAGTGACGCGCGAAGTCTGGCTGCTGAGTCACCGCGACGCCGTCGGCATCGGACGCATCAAGGCCGTCTCGGACTGGCTGACCGCCAGCTTCGCCACGTCAAGTACATGTTGAAAGTCGGGGTCAGCTCTGGCAATCCGCCATTAAAGGCACGTATGTGCCTTTAATGGCGGATTGCCAGAGCTGACCCCGACTTTTATTATTGAATCGAGGTGTTGCGGCCGTACAGGCTGCGCTGGGTAGGGTTGCCGGTAACGGCGATGCGTCCCGAGCCATTGGCGCGGGCTTCGACCTTGTGCTGGACCCAGGCTTGCACGCCGCCGGAACCGTTGCTGGTGATATTGGCTTCGTCGGCGCGCAGGTCGTTCAACTGGGCACTGCCAGAGCCTTGCGTCTGCACGTCGAGCATGCGCACGATGCCGCGGGCGTAGAAACTGCCGGAGCCGGAGGACGACACGCGCAGGAAGTCGCCCCTTACCGAGCCGATATTTACGCGGCCGGAACCCACCATGTCCACGACGGCCGATTTACTGTCGAGGCCGTCGGCGTATAACTGGCCCGAGCCGGTGTGGCGCATGTCCAGCCGGTCTACCTGGCCGCGCAGCTCGAGGTAGCCGGAGCCGGTGTGCGATACCGTGAGCGGGCCGCCGGCCAGGCCTTGAACCTGGGTGCGCACGGAACCGGTTGACTCGAGGTTGTCGAGGCGCTGCACCGTATAGCGCACATGGATCGGCTTGCGGCTATCGATACGCTCTTCAGTCCACACGCGCAGCGTATCGCCACGCACTTCGGTATGCACCAGCGGCACAAGATTGCTGTCGCCTTCGATTTCCAGCGACGGCGCGCCACCTACCTTCACCTCGACGTCCATATCGACACGATGACGGTTTTCGACGCGCAGGCCAGTTGCGCTGGCAATGCTGCGGGTTTCGGTGCTTGTCGATCCGTTGCCTTTGACATAGTCGCTGCTGTCATTCAGCACGACGACGCAGCCGGCCAGGCTGAGGGATAGCAGGGCTGCGAGGGTGAGCTTGGTGCGCATGGTTGTGTCCTTATTGTGCATGCCAGTGTGGATGTAAGCATCCTATAGGGCATCGCGCATGCATATGGCTGGAATGCGACGAATTGCAGAAATTGAGTGCTGAGTTGTAAAAATTGATAATATGAAAGTGTCGGCGTCCTGCCGGCCCGGCAGCTCCGCTGCTGAGAACAATCTAGTTACATACCCCTTATTCACGCCGCGGATAGGCCATCTGCGGCGTTTCTTTCTTGTCGAATAATTTGTCAAATAAATTCAATTACTTAGCTTTCTTCTGTGCCCTTATTGATGGGATCATGGGACAGTGGTGGGACATTTTGTGCTAACAATCCGCTGGATCGTGTTCTAGACTCAACACGTGAGTAACCCTATGGGGCGGCGGATATGGCAGTCATTGAAAAGCGATTGGACAAAGCGGGGAAGGCTTCATACCGCGTCAAGGTTCGGGTCAAAGGATTTGCACCGGAGTCGGCGACATTCAACCTGAAGACCGACGCGAAGAATTGGGCCACGAAGATTGAAGCCGACATGAAAGCGGGTCGGCACTTTGGCCAGAGCAAGCGGCATACGGTCAAGGACGTGATCGACCTGTACGTTAGCGGCCCGCTCCAGCAACTCAAATCAAAGAAGTCCGTGGAGACTCGACTGAAATGGTGGGTCGGCCGAGTGGGTGAAAAGCGATTGGCCGACCTGATGCCGGAAGTCATCGCGCAGGGACGTGACGCACTTAAATCGGTACCCAAGATGCGGGGCAAGGGGCAGCGCACCGACAGCGACGTTAATCGCACCCTGGCCGCTCTGTCGGCCGCCTGCACCTACGCGGTTAAAGAATTGGGCTGGATCGAGCGAAACCCTGTTGACCGCGTTAGCAAAGGCCGTGAGGCAAAAGGGCGCGTGCGCTTCTTGAATGACCAGGAGCGCGCTGCCTTCCTTGATGCCTGCCGCGCGTCGCGTAACCCGCACCTGTACCTGGCCGTGATTCTCAGCCTGACTACCGGCGGACGCGAGGCTGAAGTCATGGGGCTACGGTGGCCGCAGATTGACCTGGTGCGGCGAACCGCGCTATTAGGCGACACCAAGAACGGCGATACGCGCGTGCTTCCATTGGCTGGCGAAGCACTGAAGTTACTGAAGGATCGGTCCAAAGTACGGACGCTTGACGATGATCGGCTATTCCCGCCGCGCCCCAAGAGCAAACGACCATATGCGGAACTACGAGAGGCATTTGGTAGGGCGCTTGAGGTCGCCGGAATCACGGATTTCCGTTGGCATGACCTGCGCCACACGGCGGCCAGTTACTTGATGATGGCGGGCACCTCGCCGTTAGAAATCTCGAAGATCCTCGGACATCGCAGCATGGCGATGGTGAGTCGCTACAGCCATCTGTCACCCGACCGAGTGCTGGCGCTGGGCGACGTACTGGCCGAGCGCATGGGCGTGAAGTAATCCGGATGCTGACTGACAAGGTCAACGACATGGGACTTCTCCAACATGAACGACAACATCGGCATGATGAAGGGCGCCAACAACAACGACATCAAGAACATGCTGTTCTACCCGTATGGAAAGGCCTCACATCAAGGGGCTTTCCCTCCGAATCAGGCCTAAAAGTGTGCTGAGGAATCGGCCAGTGCACAGGCTTTTCGCTTGAACTCCAATTTTTGCGGTCTATACTTCCCTCGTCAGATGTATTCCAGATGACCTCTCAACAACCCCGCTTCACTGAGAGAAAGAGTGCGCAGCAGAAGTAATAGAAAGCCAGTAGTTAGAAGTAATTGGGCCCACACCAAGGCATGAACCTTGTGTGGGTTTTTTATTTCCGATTGCCCGCGCGCGGCTATGCGCGCTACATGATGGAGGTTATAGATGTCGCAGGACGCTTTTAACATTCGCAAGTTGGCGACCGTCGCAAATGCGGCGCGCATCTTTGAGTCGACCGGAGCAACAACGGCCAGCATTCGAGCTCACATTTTCAAAGCAGAGGATCGCTTCAATAGTCGCGGTGAGCGCATCCCTGGTAACGGCCTGGCGGCGACCGGCGCGATCATCAGGCAGGGGCGCAAGATCCTTATCGATGTCGAGCGCTACGGCACGTGGCTCGCCGGGGGCAGTAAATGAAGCTGAGCCCCCGCTGGCGGCGGGCTTGGCTGATGCTTTTGCAAAATCCACGAACCGGAATGGACCTGGCCATCGGGTCGGGTATCGCGAATATTAATGCGACGATTCTAGCTTGGCGCGCGAAAGGATTGACAATCCCGTGCCAGCGAATCGAGATGCGAAACCGCGACGGCGACGTTTGTCACCCTGGTTTGTTCAGTCTTAGTGAATCTGATCGTAAGAAGATTCGCGCCTGGCTAGGCGAGTGAGGTTGTCATGGCCGGAGATTGGATCAAGATGCGGGCATGCCTGCATACTCACCCTAAGATCGTCCGCATTTCGTCCGCATTGAATGCAGACAGATTACGGACGGTCGGCGCACTGCATGCGGTCTGGTGTCTGTTCGATGTCCATTCGACTGATGGTAGGTTAGATGGATACTCGCCGGAGGCGCTCGACGCGTACATCGGATGGACTGGATTTTCGGCTCAGATGATTGCTGTGGGTTGGCTTGAAAATGCTGGCACTGCTCTCGTAACTCCTTCATTTAACAGGCATAACGGCCAATCAGCCAAGCGGAGAGCCCAGGAAGCTGATCGTAAGCGTAATGATCGATCCGTCCGCTCCTCGTCCGCATCGGAGGCGGACAAATTGCGGACCAGAGAAGAGAAGAATATAAATATATCCCCCATACCCCCTAAAGGGGGCGACAAGCCGATACGCAAACGCGAAGCGCACCCGTTGCAAACTTACCTCGACGAATGCAAAGCTGCGGAGGTGCCCCCCATTGCGGCCGATGACCCGGTTGTCGATTACGCTGAAAGTGCGAAGATCCCGAACGAGTTCCTTGACCTTCAGTGGCGTGAGTTCAAGGCCCGATACCGAGAGCCTGGCGCGAAGCAGTACAAGCGCTGGCCGGTGGTGTTCGGGAAATCAGTGCGGGGCAACTGGTTCAAGCTCTGGTACTTCGACAATTCTGGCCAGTGCTGCCTGACCACCGTTGGCATACAGGCTCGTAACACGCACAAGGGGGCTGCATGACCAAAGTCCAAATGCCACCCTATTGCGCGGAAGCCGAGCAGTCGGTCTTGGGCGGCCTGCTACGCGACAACGACGCCATCGATCGTGTGGGCGCTTTGCGGCCAGAGCATTTTTACATCGGCGACAACGGGATCATTTTCGGCGAGATTCGCAAGCAACTGAACGCAGGCCATACGGTCGACCCGATTTCACTCGCCGTCACACTCGCGAAGAAGATCGAAGGGGCGCAGGAATACCTGACTCAGCTCGCCTTCAACATGCCTTCGGCTGCAACCATCGCACGCCACGCGGCCATCGTGCGCGATAAGGCAGCGAAACGGGCCCTGATCCAGATCGGCCGCGAGATGATCGAACAGGCGGGGAATTCCACCGAAGAAGCCGTCGCGCTGATCGACCAATATTCGTCCAAACTCGAAAAGCTGGCAGAGGTGCGAACCAAAGTTGAACCGACGCGCGCCGCCGATACCCTGCGTAGCCACATCGAAATCATTCAGGCGCGCGAAGAGGGGCAAGCGCGCGGCATATCCACCGGATACTCGGACCTGGACAAACGCCTTGGCGGCGGCCTGCGGGGCGGTCAGGTGCATATTGCCGGCGGGCGCCCGAAGATGGGGAAGACCTCCCTGGCCCTGAACATCGGATGCAACGCTGCTGGCGCTGGCAGTCACGTGCTGGTCCTATCCCAGGAAATGCAACTCCCGGAACTGCATGACCGTAACCTGGCGATCCTCGGGAAGATCAACCTCGACAGGCTTATGGAGCCTACGAGCATGAGTGATGCCGACTGGACTGGACTGACGAACGCCATCACTCGCATCAACGACATGGAGCTGTACCTGGATGACCAGGCGGGCCTAACGCTGCTCGATGTGCGAATGAAGGCAAAGGTGGTCAAGCGCAAGCAGGGACTAGATCTCCTCATCATCGACTATCTGCAGCTCATGGTGGCGGACGGCGACAACCGCAACACACAAATCGAAAACATCTCGCGGGGCTTGAAGATCCTCGCCAAGGACCTGGACATTGCCATCATCCTGCTCTCGCAGTTGAACCGTAAAGTCGAAGAGCGCCCGAACAAGCGCCCGTTGCCATCCGACCTGCGCGACTCTGGCTCCATCGAACAGGATGCAGATGCGGTGTGGCTGATCTATCGCGACGAATACTACAACCCCGAGACCCAAGACAATGGCATCTTGGAGGTCAACGTGGCCTTGTGTCGCCACGGCGCACCCGGTACTTGCTATTTGACCTACATCGGCGAGCAGGCTCGGATTGAGAACGTTGCGCGTAACTGGCATCCAGCACCGCCAAAACAAGCGCCGCGTCGCGGGTTCAATGCAGATTGATTATGAACTTTCACGATATTTTCAATCGCTCCACCGCGCCAGTACGAAAGGCCTTTGACCTGCTCTTTCGGGAGGATCGCGTGCTGGCGCTGGGCGAATGGGCGCATGCGGTAATTCATGACCTTCCACGTGATCAGGCATTCGAGAAGTTTCTAGCCTTCGCCATATTGGCTTGGCTCTCGTCAAAGGAGAAGACCAATCTTTGCCGTGACCACCTGAAAATCTCGGCGATCGCGGGGAGCACCCAGTGCGAACAAAAGGTTTGGCAACGCTTGAACAATCTCTCCTCGCGAGGACAGCAAAATCCGGAAGCATCGCCCACAATGGAATCATCAACCAATCAGGAGGGCGAGCAGAAATGAGCAAGGTTCAACGACATGTTGTCGCGCATTACATCAGGTCGGCGTATGTAGGCAAAGGCGCACCAGAAACGGCAGCGTGCTATGCGATGGCTCAAAACTGGGCTGATGCCGAAGCCGTAGCCACCGACTGCAAGGCTATTGCTACCGCCCTGACGACGACTGACTACGCTTCAACAGCGGTCGCAGCGGACTTCTCCGCAGCAGTAAGGCCGCGAACTATCCTTGGTCGCCTGACTGCGGCTCGCCGAGTTCCTCCACTCTGCCGAATTCTGACCAACCGTGGCGAATCGGCTGCTGAATTTGTCGGGCAGGGTAAGCCGATCCGCCTTAGCAAGCTGGACCTCGATGGCGGGGTCATGAACGAACTGAAGGTTTGCGGCATGGGCGTCTTCGACAAAGAAATCCTTCGCTCCAGCTCGCCGCAAGCAGATGCCGTTATGGCGGAAGACCTGGCCGCAGCATGCGTACAAGCGATGGACCGCGCATTCCTGGACCCGAGCAATGCCGGCATCGCCGAGGAAAGGCCGGCAGCCGTAACCTACGGTGCCCCATCGTTAGCATCCACTGGCGCGGCGTTCGCCCAAGTCGACGCCGACCTCACGAACATGCTGCAAATGCTTGTGAGCGCCGGCAGCGATGCGTTGAACGCCGTGTGGATCGTGCGGCCAGAAACCGCGATCTCGCTCAGTTCATTGCGTGACGCCTCTGGCGCCTTGACGTATCCGCAAATCTCGGTCCTCGGCGGCACACTGAAAGGCGTTCCGGTACTGGTCACGGGCAACCTGCCAGAGCCTGGTAGCCCAGCGCTCGCGCACATAGTCCTGCTGGATCAAAGCCAAGTCACCTACATCGACGAAGGCGCGGCAAAGGTTGAGGTCTTCGACCAAGGCTCACTTGAGATGTTGGATAACCCAACCAACACTTCCACCGGCTCGGCCACCGCGACCAACATGATTTCTCTATTCCAGGTGAATTGTGCGGCGTTCCGTGGAACCATTTGGACGAACTGGCAGTTGCGCCGACCCTTCGTCGTTGTCATGACCGGCGTGAGCTACTAAACGGAGAACATCATGGCAGTGGATTTGAAAGACATCGCAGACAAAACCATCTTCGCGATCCGCAACTACGTCGACAAGCGATCCGTCGAACCTATCCATGTCCTTGAGCAGCGTATGCGAGATCTCGAAGAACGCTTGCGCGCGCTGGATGGGCAGAAAGCACACGTCGGAAAGTACCGGCCTGGCATGTACATGACCAAAGACATGTAGAACTTCACTGGGTAACACCTGCCGAGAAATCGGCAGCACCCGTGGGTGAGACGCCACCGCGACGGGTAACTATTCAAAGGACTCGAAATGCTTGAACTTCAACAAATGACAATCATGACCGTTGGTCGGCTGACGGAACTCAATTGGCGGCCGAAGAAGGACTGCGAGGCGCTAGTGGTCTTGTGCCCCAGGGGAGCTCAGCCAATGACTACGTTCGTGCATAGCTTTGAGCGTGTAATCGAAATGCTGCAAGAACTTCGCCCGATCAAGGTGGAACTCGAACACGCTCACGGCGAATACTGCCCTGAACTACAACAAGGGGTAGCCGCATATATCACTGAATGCACCCTTGATAACTGCGCACGGGCGCGGTAACAAAGCCCACTCCCTTTTGAGGGCCCGAACATGTACATGGATTGGATTCAGATACCTCTTGATGATCTTGCCGAAGTCATTGCAAAGCAGAAACAGATCGGCGATGACTGGGCTTCCAATGTTGCAGGCCAGTACATCGAAGAAGTGCGCGCGGCAACCGGCTTGATTCCTGTACAGGGTTTGCATGAAGCGCTGACCAATCAATTGCTGGCGCTGGCCGGCAACAATCCTCAGGTGCTGACTGCTTGGGGCGAATCCACCACCAAGCCGAAACACTGAGTAGGACGAGAATATGCCATTACTAAGCATCGACATTGAGGCCCGATACGCCAAGTTCCAGGATGCCATGAACAAGATTCAGGCGTCTGCGAAGAAATCGGCAGGCGGTATCGAGGCCGCATTCAAGGGTGTCAATGGCACTCTAGCGTCACTTGGCGTTGGGGTGTCCGTCGCTGGACTTGCTGCAATCGTCAAGACTTCCATTGATGCAGCGGATCATCTGAACGACCTAAGCCAGAAGACGGGCATCTCCGTTGAAGTGCTGGGCGGTTTGGGCTTCGCCGCGTCACAAGCTGGTGGCAACCTTGACACGATGGCTGCAGCAGCCGGCAAGCTAAATAAGCAGATCGCGGCGGCAGCAGCGGGTAATCAGGAAGCGGTCAATGCCTTCAAGACTCTCGACATCAACGTCGAGGCTGGCGCTGGTAAGCTGAAGACGGCTGATGCGGTTATGCTGGAGATCTCCGACAAATTCAAGAACTTCGCGGACGGGCCGAACAAGGCTGCGCTAGCGCTGTCCTACTTCGGAAAGTCGGGCGCGGATATGATCCCTGTCCTGAATGATGGCGCCGAAGCGCTCCGCAAAAACGTCGAATACTTCCAGCGCTATTCCAAGGTTTCCTCCGACCTTGCCGAGAAAAGCGACAAGTTCAACGACGACCTGGAAAAGATCAAAATCCTTTCCGGCGCGGCTGGTAATCAGATTGCCTCTGAACTGTTGCCAACCCTCAGCCAGATTACCAAGCGCATGATCGATGCGAAGGAGAGTTCGGAAGGCTTCGCCGGGGTTGCTAAGGTAATCGGCGTTGGCTTCCGTGGTATTACGATTGGCGCCAACACGTTGATCGAAGCACTGGATGCCGTTGGCAAGCACATCGGAGCGACGTTTGCGATTGCGCGCCGGTTTGCTGACTTCGACTTCAAGGGCGGCATCAATGTCGGCAAGGAATACCTGGACGACCTAGCCGAACGCGGTAAGAAATTCGCGGAATTCACCGCCAAGATCGCGAACGGAGAAACCGCTGATACCGGTCCTACAAAGCAAAAGGATAACGGCGTCGACCAGGATGCACCGGGCATCCCCGGCGCTGGTGCTGCAGCAGCTCAGGCAGCGGCAAAGCGGCGCCTGGAAGGACAGTTGCGCAACCTTGAGCAACAAAGCCAGCGCGAGTGGGAACTCCTATCCTCCCGTAACGACATGCTCAACACGTTCTACCAGCAAGACTTGATCGCTCTTGATGCGTACTACACTGCCAAGCAGGCAGCGGCAAACGAGGCGCTGGCGAATGAGCAAGCCAACATCGACAAGGAAATCGCATTGCTTCGCAAGAGTAAGCCGAAAGACGATGCCGAGCGCGAGGCAAACAACACCAAGATCAAGGAGCTAGCGGAGCGGCGCGGCCAGCTAGAAGCACAGGCTAACGCTGAAATCACCAAGTCTGAGATCGAGAAGACAGCCCGCGCCAAGGATTTTGCACGCGCACTGGACGATATCAACACACGTCTTCTTGAGCAGCAAGGTTTCTTCGAAAAGGCAGCAGCGGCAGGCTTTGACGCTGAGCACGCGAACACAAGGACAAAACTAGACACCGCAAGGACTGCTGCCGTGGAGGCTGGCGACACTGCCGAAGTGGAGAAGATTGACCAAGCACAGCGCGCGCTCGATATCATGCGGGCAAGCGTGGTTGCTCAAGGCAGGATCAACGAACTGCAAATCGCTGAATCAAAGATCTTGGGCGACCTGCAGGTTGCTACTGAGAGCGCAGATATGGCAGCGGAATCCGGCTCCATCTCGCAACTGGAAGCATTGAAGCGCATCAGCGATGCCCGCAAACAGGCAGCAATTGACCTTCAGGCTACCGCGCAGGCATTCAGTGATGCGGCAGCGGCATCCGGCGATGAGCGGCTTGAACAGCAGGCAAAGCAGTTCGACCTGGCCGCGAAGAAGCTAGCCGCTTCCGCTGATCTGGTGCGCGACAAATTCCAGGGCATCCTTCAGAACGGCTTCGGCAACTTCTTTGAACGACTGATCTCCGGCACGGTCAGCGTCAAGGACGCCTTCAAGTCGCTATTCGCGGAGATCGCCGCAGACATGGCCAAGATGGCGATCAAAGACCTGACGAGCAAAGCATTCGGCAGTAACGGGTGGTTTGGCAGCGCAGTATCCGCCCTGGCTGGTTGGTTCGGCAGTGCGAACGGCAACGTCTTCAATGCTGGCAACGTGGTGCCGTTTGCGATGGGTGGCGTGCCAGGTATCGTGAACAGTCCGACTCTGTTCCCTATGCGTGGTGGCCGCACCGGTTTGATGGGCGAAGCCGGCCCTGAAGCCATCATGCCACTGCACCGTGACAAGGCCGGCGAGTTGGCGATCAAGATGATCGGTAATCGCGGCGAGGCGTTCATGCTCCCGATTACCCGCGACATGGCCGGCAAACTATCAGTGCGGGCGCCTGATGGCCTGATGCAGAAGTTTGCCAGCGGTGGTGTATTCAGCACTGGCTCTCTATCTCCCACCTTTAGCACCAATGCTGCCGGCGCGCTGGAAGCGGCTATGTCTACGCGTACAGGTGGATGGATGGCCAAGACCGAGAGCCACGAAACCAAGATTGAGAACCACTACAACATCACAGTTCCACCTGGAACCCAGCGCGAAAGCGCGGACCAGATCGCGGCCCGGACCGCAATGCATATCGCCCGCAGCAACAGGCGGAATAACTAACGGGGTATCGACGCATGAAGCTAACTACGCTTAAGCCACGCGTGGCGACATTGAAGGCTGATAGGTTGACCGTAGCTCCGATACGTTACGTCACCCCCAGGCTACGCGGAAAGGCTGCTGTGGAACGGCGAGAGCGATGGCTCAAAGATCATGGCCTATGCGTTCACTGCGAGACTCAAGGCAGGACTACGATAGCTCGCGAGGTCGATCACGTCACGCCGCTGTGGGCTGGAGGTGCCGATGACGAGAGCAACTTCCAGTCCCTGTGCGTTCCTTGTCACGCAGTCAAGACGGAGCGCGAGGCGACGGAGCGGGCAAAAGGTGGGGGGGATAGTCGGAAGATCCGGGCATAATCATCGGTGACACCGCGCTCCCTCCCATGCGCAGAAAAAATCCTTCTTTTTAAAGGAATTCAGCAAATGGCCGGCGTGAAAGGCAAAAGCGGTGGCCCCCGCAAGAACTCAGGCGGTGCCCGACCTGGTGCAGGCCGCCCCAAAAAACCGAAGGAAGTGCCACAGCAGATCTCGGAGCGGGACATGCTTCAACTGCTGCAGGATGTCGCCCTTGGGCGCGTGGAGGCGACCAGTATTCAAGTGCGGGCGGCAATAGCAGCGGTGCAGTACACGCACGCGAAGAAGAACCCGGAAAGTAAGAAACAGGCCGCTGAAGAAGCAGCGAAGGTAGCAGCAAAAGGCAGGTTCGCATCGTCGCGCCCGCCGCCCCAACTAGTCTATTCAAAGAAGGAGAAATGATGTCTAAGCACAAACTGCTCACCCCTATGGAATACCTGCTTCAGGTCATGAATGACCCGGCTGTAAAGATGGAGGACCGGCTTGAAATCGCCTTCCTGCTTCTGCCGTACTGCCACAAGGTGAAATCGCCACCCATCCAGGAATAATGGCTGAATACGCTCGTCGCACAAAGCGTTCATGGTAAAGATCCAATACGCGCAATAATTTGTTGCTGGAAACAAACGGAAGCGCACCTCATGACTTTAAGTGGCATATTATGGTCAGTAAGATGACACTCTTCGGAGGCTGAAATGGTGATGCCAAAGAATTCATTTGTTACTGTCAATATGCGAGAAGAGGCAGGGCTGTTCATGGCTTCTAGCTCGGATGTACCTGGTCTGCATGTCTGCGGCGAGACTCGGCAAATGGCAATTGAAAGTGTGACCAAGACGATCAAAGCCCTCTTTTATTACAACAAGAAGATGGACGTTCAAGTCTTCCTAGCTACAAATGACGAAGGCCCCCATGGGCAGGACAATCCCACGTTTCTAGTGCGTCATGCATCAGCATGATTAGCCCCCGTCTGATCCATGGTGCGCATGTCCAGAAGTCATTGAGTGACGAAGGTTGCACCAAAGTTACCTCCATAGACGACAGGACTGAGCTATGGATAACAGATTACGGTCGCACGTTCAGTGTGCCTGCATTGGGTGATGACAACTACTGTCCACAATCTCAACTGTTAGAGATTTTGGACGAGATCAGGCGTAATCGTCCGTAGCCACTCACCGAGATTGTCAACTCGCCAGCCAAGGTCATTGACATTTGCAGCGGCGAGGCTGCCTAGTAGTTCAATATAAATACCACCGCTGGATCAATTCAGTCCCCGCTACATCGGAGTGCGAGGTCATTTAATCCGGTCTCCTATTTTTCCGACAGAAGTGCTACTACGCTAGGATTGACTATTCAACGAGGCGTATGCTCACCTTCCGAGCATTGGGCCGGCGTGAACGCCGCCAGGACATGAGCAATCATCTCAGGGGCGCAGCCTCGATCAAACAGGAATTCAACGGCAGCAAGGCGTGACTGGCTCGCAGCGATGGCGATTGCGGCGCAGGCGAGGTCCGTCATGTTGTGATTCGGGCGCTGACTGTCCACAGTTGCCTCCATGGCACAGTATGCGCTGAAAGCCGCTCGAATACCAAAAGTATCGACTTTCTGTTTGCCATGCAATTGATGTTGGCGTACGCTTAAAGAAAGTGGCGATTTGACAAGGAATGCGCCGTGAAGTGGACAATGTACGAGATGGAAATACGGCAGCGGTGGCAAGCCAGGCCGCGAGGTCGGCGCGCCGCTCAGTTCGTCCAAGGATTTTTCATGGAAGTGCGCCATCTACTGATCGGAAAATGCACTGGCGATCCGCAGCAACACTTACAACACGTCTTGCAGGATTTGATGGAAACTTGAAGTGCCTGTTGCTCTTGGTCGCCGTTGTTTGGCTCCCTTGCTCAATTCACTTGGCGATAAGCCCGTTTCTACGGGCTTTTCCTTTCAATAACGAGGATCGGGATCAACGCCGACCAAAGCGATAGTTCGTTCGACTAAAAGGACGGAGGCGATGAATAATGTTCAAAAAGTACGTGTTGACTCGACGTATTTTTGGCTTCAGGTCGTGGAGCTTAAGGATGGGACATTCAATGCGCGTTATTGGCCTGTAGAAATCGGCGAATTTGAGCGGGACTGTAACCATTCGATATTGGGCGAGACATGCTTCGGCATCGAGGCTCCACGCCACAGTAAAATTGCCGCAATCGATCATGCCCTGATTGGCGCAAGGGCATATGTCCGATATGGATGGTCCCCGCCGCCAGATGCGGCTAGCTGCTGGGATTAACGTACGTTTGCCGATTCGGCCCCTACATGAGTCTATCGATCATTGACCACCGTGTAGCTGATCGACTGATTCGACGCATCCAAGACTTCCAATGTGAATTTTCGGAACTTGATGGTGTGCGAGTCTGCTAAATCATATTCCAGGTTCTGAAAGAACGCTGGCGCTGCGAAGCCGCCACGAAACTCTCGGTAGCTGACCTTGATTATGTTTCCCGCCTTGCCGGAGTAGAGCAGCTCCCTGCGCACATAGTCTTCCGAGGCTTCATTCTTGATTTCCCAGCCATCAGAAGAGTGCAAGATTCCCACCCATCGTTTCACCTTTTTGACATAGCCGGTTTGGTCGACAAGAAACGCTTCGCCAATGGTTGCCGTCTTTGTTTCTCCGACAGCATAAGAGCGGAAGGCTTTATTCTCGATGACAGTCGAGGCACAGCCTGCGACCAAGAGGAGCACGGTCGAGCCGAGCATGGCAGTTCTCGTTTTCATTGCGCCTTCCTTCTTCTTTTTGAGCGGTAATGGATGGCTTCTCCTGCTGAGTATAGGCAACGAACTTCGTCATTGATAGGTGGTGTGGCAGAAATGCCTATGCGTCCGAATAGTGAACTATTGCCGCATTCGGCAAAGGGCGGGACCGCCAATACTGGTACCATTGCCTTGGACGAAAAATCTCCTTGTAAACCCTGAAGCACGACATATGCTGAAGGTGCCGAGACAGATCTCGGTCGAGTTTGGCGACTCGGGAAAGCAGAAGGCGGACAACCGCCACCTGGCGGTATTTTTTCGTCCGCATCATCGCGCCTCCTATGGAGCGGCGGTGTGAGGATACCCTCGGGTATGCCGGTTTCCTTTTGCACCGGTTCGCCAACCTCGCTACTTGCCGCTCCCCCTCCACAGGGGCGGCTCACCATCTGGGAGCCCGTCATGAAAAGCCAAGCCAAGAATGCAAATTCCGCCAATGTCAAAGTGCGGAATTCTGAGATCCAATCCATGCTTGATGTTGTGGATCACCTCCACGCAGCATGCTCAAAAGCCATTTTCTTGAATCGTGCGGCAATGCAAGCGATTGAAAATGAGGAGCCGGAACATATCATCTCGGCGACGTACATGGTGTACGACTACCTTGACGAGATCCAGGGCATCAAGGAAGTGATCGAAACCAAATTCCTCTCAAAGGTGCCAGCATGAACGCCGCTGCCAACAACCGCACGCCAGGCGATCTGGCAAGCCAGATCGGGATCAAAGGCGAACAGGTCGCTCAAACGATTCAGCTCATCATTGAGTCCATTCAAACTCAGCCAGAAGCAGTTGTTCTGATGCTAGTGCAGGACAACATCCAGCAAATGTGCGACCTGGCCGAACAACTGGAACTGCAGGTGACATCATGAGCGCCCGAGTCGACAACCTGTTCCGCGCCGCGTTCGCCGGCCCTCGCGACCCGCGTAGCGCGCCCTACAAGGCCGGCGTTCGCGCCGCCTTGGCCTACCGCATTGATGGCACGGGCTTTCCTCACCCGTACCAGCCTGGCACCGCCGAGGATGACGCCTACTATGCCGGCATCAGCGAAGGGCACGCCATTTGGCGCACGAGCCAGGAACGGAGGGCATCATGAACGACTCCACCCCTTTGACGCCGGAAGAGGCATTTGTGCTTGCCTCCTTTAGGAAGATGGACCAGCGCCGTCAGCGAGAGCAGACTGCAATTATGGTAGAGCTGGCGCGGCTATTTCCACGCAGGACGAAACCGGCATTACGGCTGATAACGGAGGATGACTTATGCAATCACGGAATGAACTGACACCTGCAGAAATGCGCCTGGTGGCCGCGTACCGCAGCGTGGACGAGCGCGGAAAATGGTTATGTGTACGTCAAACGGAGATGTTGGCCGGAGATTACCGTGCAGCGCCAGAAAGGCCAAAGCTACGCCTGATCAAGGGCAGTCAGCCTTGTGGGTAGGAATGTGGTAGCGGAAATGAAAACGCCCCTGCTTGAGGGGCGTTTTGAGTATTCTGGCGGAGAGATTGGCAGCAAGTGGCGTCAGACAATTTTCGTCGGAACGTTGGCTGGTACAAGCAGCTTCGCGGCTGCGGAATAGTCTAGCCAGGGGTCATAGCCTGGCGAAGTGCTTTAGGCTTGAAAAAGCTCTGCACCTGGTGATGCTCTTCAAGAAGCCCTAGTGCGTCGAGCCAAGTTAGGATCGCCCCAAACCGATACTGGTAGAAATCGATTACCGATCTTGCGCCTTCATGATCGGCATACCTCTTGAGCATAAAGCTCAAGGACTCAAACTCCAATCTTAGCGGTATGGTCTGTATGTCGACTGCCTGACGAAGTTGAGCAAACAGCTCCTCGTCCCAAAGCCATTTCAACTTCGGATCTTGGTCGCTCAACGAATAGGTGCCAAGTGAAGAAATCAACTCAAACATTGTTGGAATATCTCCGAATCCCTTAAGCTTTTCAGCGCCCCACATATTCACGACTAATTTGGTCGCAAGTAGCTCGTCAATGCGAGCTGCAATTGTCGACTGTACGCGCTGCACTTCCTCTAACTCAGCGTTTCGCTTCGCCTCATCGATCTGACGGGCTTGCAAGACTATGGTTATTACTAAGCCGCTGAATGCAAGAGACGAAAAGATTGGGTTAAGCAGACCGCCGATGTAGTCACCGTACTGGCCCCAGACCTCAGGGTTATCTGAAAGACTGAACCAACTGCCGCGACCAAATTTGTACATGTACGCACCCTGGACGGCGACTGCGGATATGGCGCCGATTGCCAGCAGCCACCAAAGAGATTTTTGCATTTTCTGTGCAAGTGTGTACTTCATGAGGACCTTAAAAGTGAATGTAGGACGACGTTACCAGAATTCATCCATTGCGATTGCTGTTTCTAAACTAATGCAACGCGTGGGTCCTGTGGGACACTCATGGGACACTGCGGGACAAAAAGCCAGCGAAAACTAGAATAATCCAGAACAAACGGAAGAGTTTAAGTCGTTGATTTGACTACTCTTGTTTGTTCTGGCTTGTTGTATTTTGTCCTCATGCTCAGATAGGCCATCTGCGGCGTTTCTTTTGCATGGCCGTGCTTTTTCCGTCTCCCCAAGCTTGTGCCCGCACAAAGCCGGCTAACGCTGGGCTACCTAAGCTGTTGAAAGGATCCGCTTTTTCACAGGGGAGGACTACATCATGTGTTCATTTGCAAGAAAGCTGGCCTTGGCCGCCAGCAGCCTGCTACTGGCCGCAAGCGCTTTTGGCGCAACCAATATCGGCAATACGTCGGCCGATGACGTCACGCTTGGAGGATTCGATGCGGACGCATACGTCTTTGCCGCCGGCTGGAACCCGCATGCCGGACCGAACGGTGATACCAGCGGCTTCGGCACTGCCTTCGATGCTTATGGCAGCGGTCCGTGGAGCCTGCTCGACAAATATGACTTGAATGCCGTCTTCGGCAACGCAGGCGTGCTGCAGTTCGGCTTTGCGATGAACAGCGGCACCACAGGCACCTGGTCGGTGCACAATACGGGCCCTGCCAACATGGTGCTTGACCTGGTCTTCGCCATGCATGCGGCCGATGCCGGCGCCGGCTTCCTGTTCGATAACCAGGCCATCAACGCCGGCCAGACGCTGAACGGTACCTGGCGCATCGAATGGTTCACGGGGAATAACAATGCCTATCCCGACTTTTCGAATCTCGCCCTGTTCGCGCGTGACGTGTCTGCCGTGCCGGAGCTTGGCGAATACGGGATGCTGCTGGCAGGCCTTGCCGTGCTTGGCTTGCTTGCGCGCAGGCGCAATCTGGAGTGACTATATTTCGAGAAGGTAATGAACGCCGTCGAGGTCGCTAAACCGCTACAGTGAAGTGGCAGTCTTCACTTCACAACAAGGGGAATCGGAATGGAACCAATTGCAAAGAAGTTTGCATTGGCCGCCAGCAGTATGCTCCTGGCGGCAAGCGCCTTCGGCGCTACAACCATCGGTAATACCTCTGCAGACGACGTGACGCTCGACGCGCAAAGTGCCGACGCCTTCGTCTTCACCTCGGGCTGGAATCCGCAAGCCGGCCTGAGCGGCAATACCAGCGGGATGGGCAGCACCTTCAATAGTTTCGGCAGCGGCGACTGGACCTTGCTGGGCAAGCTGGATGGCGGCTCCGGTTCGGGCTTTGGCTTGAACAGCGCGCTGAACTTCAGCTTCAACGCGGGCGACGGCAAGACTGGCACATGGACCATCACCAATACCAGCGCGAGCCAGGACATTTCGCTGGATCTCGTGCTGTCCCTTAAGGCTGCCAACGGCGCCGGCGCGTTCCTGTTCGATAACCAGACTGTCAATGCCGGCCAGACCCTGAGCGGTACCTGGAACATCGAATGGTTCACCGGGAATAACCAGGCCAATCCTGGCTTCTCCAACCTGACCATGTTCGGGCGCGAGTTCGTCGCGGTTGGCCCAGCGCCGGAACCGGGCGCGTACGCGATGTTGCTCGCCGGCCTGGGGCTGATCGGCTTTGTGGCGCGGAGGCGCAAAGCGCTGTAGACTCTTTGAAACGGTCGTGCTATTTTGCTGGCGCGACCAATTCAAGGAGACAGCATGGACTTGAACTACTCTGCCAGGGATGAGGCCTTCCGCGCTGAAGTGCGGTCTTTCCTGGCAGCGAACCTGCCGGCCGACCTGCAAACCAAAGTCCGCAAGCACCTGCGTTTGAAGCGCGAGGATTACGTGCGCTGGCATAAGATCGTCGCCAAACAAGGCTGGGCTGCGCCGGCCTGGTCGACCGAATTCGGCGGACCGGGCTGGGATGCCACCCAGCGCCATATCTGGGAAGAGGAGTGCGCGATTGCCGGCACCCCGCCCATCCTTCCTTTCGGCGTGAATATGGTGGCGCCGGTCATCATGGCCTTCGGCAGCCCGGAACAGAAAGCCTGGTACCTGCCGCGTATCCTTGATTGCACCGACTGGTGGTGCCAGGGCTATTCCGAGCCCGGCGCCGGCTCCGACCTGGCTTCGCTGAAGACCACGGCGGTGCGCGAGGGCGACCATTACATCGTCAACGGACAGAAGACCTGGACCACGCTGGGGCAGCACGCCGATATGATCTTCTGCCTGGTGCGTACCGACCAGAACGTGCGCAAGCAGGAGGGAATTTCCTTCCTGCTGATCGATATGAAGACGCCTGGCATCACGGTACGGCCCATCATCATGCTGGATGAAGACCACGAGGTGAATGAAGTCTTCTTCGATAACGTGCGCGTCCCGCTCGCGAACCTGGTCGGCAAGGAAAACAAGGGCTGGACCTACGCCAAGTACCTGCTGGGCCACGAGCGCACCGGCATTGCGGCGGTGGGGCGCTCCAAGCGCGAGCTGCTGTTCCTGAAAAAGATCGCAAACCAGCAGCAGAAGAACGGCAAGCCCTTGCTGGAAGATCCGCTGTTTGCTGCCCGCGTGGCGAACCTGGAAATCGAGCTGATGGCGCTGGAAGTGACAGTGCTGCGCGCCATTGCGCAGGAAGCGCACGGACCCGGGCCGCAGGCTTCGGTGCTGAAGGTGCGCGGCTCCGAGATCCAGCAGTTGCTGACCGAGTTGATGGTAGAAGCGGTGGGCCCGCAAGCCTTGCCGTTCGATCCGGATTACCTGGATGGCGAGCGTGAACACGCATTGGCCGGCGACGATGACGGGGCGCCGCTGGCAGCCTGCTACTTCAATTTCCGCAAGACCTCGATCTACGGCGGTTCGAACGAAATCCAGAAGAACATCATCACCCAGATGATCCTGGGACTGTAAGGGAGCGACATGGACTTCACTTTCAAGGAAGAGCAGCAGCAGTTCGCCGATGCGCTGCGCCGCTGGGTCGACAAGGACTACGGCTTCGAGTTACGCAGGAAGATCATCCATTCGGATGCGGGCGTTTCCGACGAGGCCTGGGCGACGCTGGTGGAACTCGGCATGCTGGCCTTGCCGGTCCCGGAGGCGCAGGGCGGTTTCAACGGCAGCGCGGTCGACATGATGGTCGTGATGCAGGAGCTTGGACGCGGCCTGGTGGTTGAACCATACTTCGCCACGGTGCTCGGGGCGCAGTTCCTCAAGCTGGCTGGCGGGCAGGAGGGCTTGCTGGAGCGCGTTGCGGCGGGCGAGCTGAAACTGGCTTGCGCATTGGGCGAGCAGCAGTCCCGCCACGCGGTCAATGACGTGCTGGCCGCCGACAGTGCTGGCGCTGGCCGCATCACGGGCCGCAAGACGGTCGTCCTGCACGGTGGCCAGGCGGGAGCGTTCATCGTCTCCGCACGCAGCAGCGGAGCCCAGCGCGATACCGATGGCATTTCGCTGTATCTGGTGCCGCGTGATGCGGAGGGTGTGCAGGTGACCGATTACCGCACGATCGACGGCCAGCGCGCCGCAACGGTTGAATTCAAAAATGTCCAGGGTACCTTGCTCGGTGCGCAGGGCGAAGGCTGGCCGCTGATCGAGGCGGCATGCGACTACGGCGCCGCGCTGCTCTGCGCGGAAGCCATCGGCGCCATGGACGCCATCTTCGCCGCCACGCTCGAATACCTGAAGACCCGCCAGCAGTTCGGCGCGCCGATCGGCAAGTTCCAGGCGCTGCAGCACCGTATGGCCGACATGTTCATCCACCTTGAACAGGCGCGTTCGATGGCCATGCTGGCAGCTGTCAAAATTGGATCGGACGATGCCGAGGAGCGCCGCCGCGTGGTATCGGCCGCAAAGGTGCGGGTGGGCCAGGCGGCGCGCTTCGTCGGGCAGCAGGCGGTGCAACTGCACGGGGGCATGGGCGTGACGGACGAGCTGCCGGCGGCCCACTATTTCAAGCGCCTGGCGATGATCGAGGTCACGCTGGGCGATGCGGATCATCACCTGGAGCGCTTCATCGCGCAGCCGGGATTCAAGGAGGCTGCCTGATGGCGCGTTTGATACGCAACGTAGCGGAGCTGGAAGCATTGGTGGGGCAGGAAGTCGGCGTATCCGGCTGGGTCGACATCACGCAGGAACGCGTCAACATTTTCGGCATGTCGACCAATGACGAACAATGGATCCATACCGACCCGGCGCGCGCCGCCGCCGAATCGCCCTACGGCACGACGGTGGCGCACGGCTTCCTGACCCTGTCGCTGTTGCCGGGGCTGCTGCAGGACGCGGTATTCATGGAAGACATGCGCATGGGCGTCAACTATGGCCTGGACAAGGTGCGCTTCCCGGCGCCGGTGCCGGTGGGCAGCCGTGTACGCGGCCACGTGGTGCTGCGCAGCGTCACGCCGGTGGCAGGCGGCCACCAGCTGGCGTGGGAAGTGACAGTCGAATGCGAGGGCAATGAAAAGCCGGCCTGCGTGGCGGAGTTCCTGATGCGCCGCTATTCCTGATCGCAATCGTCAACGCAGAAACGGTTGCGGCCTTCATTCTTGGCCCGGTACAGGGCGTTGTCGGCGCAACTGACCAGTGCGCCCGGATCGCTGCCCATGTCCGGCAGGAGTGTGGCCACGCCAATACTGACGGTCACGGTGTCGCCTGCCGCTGACATGCGGTGCGGGATGGCCAGTGCGCGGACGCTTTCCAGGATGCGTTCGGCCACCGTGACCGCGCCCAGCGCATCGACCTGGGGCAGCAGGATGACGAACTCCTCGCCGCCGTAGCGCGCCAGCAGGTCCGGCGAACGGCCGGCGCACTGCAGCATGGCGCCGGCCACCTGCTTCAGGCAGGCGTCGCCAGCCTGGTGCCCATAAGCGTCGTTATAGCGCTTGAAGTGATCGATGTCGATCATGATGACCGACAGGAGCGTGACCGAGCGGGCGCAGCGCCGCCATTCGTTCTGGATCGCGTCGTTGAAGCTGCGCCGGTTGGCAACGCCGGTCAGTGCATCGGTCAGCGTCATTTCGCGCATGGCGTCGGACTGGCGCTTGAGCGTCAGGTGGGTGCGCACGCGGGCCCGCACCACGGCGACGTTGAACGGCTTGGTGATGAAATCTACCGCGCCGGCTTCCAGCGCCCGCGTCTCGTCCTCGGGCGTGGTCAGCGCAGTGACGAAGATAATCGGGATATCGCGCACATCGGACGAGGCGCGCAGGGCGGCGCAGACTTCGTAGCCGTCCATGCCCGGCATGACCGCGTCCAGCAGGATCAGGTCGGGCTGGTGCTGGTGCGCCAGCTCCAGGGCCTTTTCGCCGCTCAAGGCAAACAGCACTTCATGCTCCTCGCCCAGCACGTGGTTGAGGATCTGGATATTCTCCATTGCGTCATCGACGATCAGCAGGCGTCCATTGCGCGCCTGGTCGGTCCACGTCATGCGGTTTCCTCCCGTTTCATGATTTCCTGCAGCCGCTGTTCGGCACTGGTGAAATCAAGGGTTTCAATGGCATTGGCCAGGCCGGGGAGCAGGTCCGGGCAACGTTGTTCGAGCACAGGGCTGAGCGCCTTGAAGGCGGCCAGCGCACGCATATTGCTGTTCTTGAGCAGCATCTGCAAATCGCCCAGGGCCTGCGGCAGGTTGGATACCACAGTTCCGCTGGCGGCGGCCGGCGTCGGGACCGGCAACTCGCGCGCGGCATTGATCACCACGGCCAGCGCCTGTTCCAGGGACAGCAGCAGGGCGGCAGCGGAACTGTCCTGGCCTTCCGCGACGGCGGTTTCGGCCTGGGCGCTGAGGCGGGCGACTTCGGTGGCGCCGAGGTTGGCGGCCACTCCCTTCAGGCGGTGCAGCACGCGGGTGGCGGCGTAGCGCTTGTCCTGCGCCAGGCAATCGCGCACTTCCTGCACGGCGTCGCCTTGCGAGTTTTCGAAGCGCTTGAGCAGGCCGGCGAAGGCGGCATAGTTGCCTGCCACCCTGCGCAGTGCAGCGTCGAGGTCGATGCCCGGCACCATGGGCGGACAACCATCGGCGCGCTGTTCGCCGCGCGCCTGGCCCGCTTGCCCGCCCGCCGATTCCGGATGCGTGGGGGCGAGGCGGGTCAGGGTGGCGATCATTTCATCGACGTCGATCGGCTTGGCGATATGCGCGTCGACGCCGGCTTCGATGGCGCGAATGCGATCCTCCGGCATCACATTGGCCGTCATCGCGATGATGGGCAGGGTGCGCAAGCCCATGGAGCGGATCGATTCGGTGGCGCGATAGCCGTCCATCACGGGCATCTGCAGGTCCATCAGCACCGCGTCGAAGCGCTGCGGATCGTCGCGCAGCATGTCCAGCGCGATTTCACCGTTGGACGCCACTTCCACCAGCGCGCCGCAATGGAGCAGAATGTAGCGCGCCATTTCCTGGTTGATTTCGTTGTCTTCCACCAGGAGTACGTGCATGCCGGCCAGGCTGCCCGACAGTGCGGAGTGGCTGCTATGTTCCTGCTGGTTGGCGCCGGTGAGCGCGGCGCTGGCCGCGTCGCGCAGTTGGGAAGGCGTAAAGGGCTTGGCCAGCACGGCATCGATTTGCAGGCTGTCGGCCAGTTGCTGCAGGTCGTCGCTGGAACGTTCCGGGGCCATCATCACTACTTTTGGCACGGCCACACCGTCGTCGCGCGCCTGCACCAGCATCGCGATGCCGTCGGTGCCGGGCATTGCGCTGTCCAGCAGCAGCAGGTCAAAGCGCTGCTTGCCCAAGGCCTGCAGGCCTTCCGCCGCATTGGCGACAGTGGTCATCGTCCATTGCCAGGCCTTGCCGGCCTGTTGCAGGGCCTGGCGCACGGTGGCGTTATCGTCCACGGCCAGCACGCAGACCTGGGGCGGCGCATCCTGCGGTCCGCTGCCGGGGATGCGCTGCAAGGGGCAGGTGAAACGGAAGGTCGAACCCCGGCCCAGCGTGCTGTCGACGCTGATGACCCCGCCCATCAGGTCCGACAGGCGGCGCGCGATGGCCAGGCCCAGTCCCGTGCCGCCATAGCGCCGGCTGGTGCTGCTGTCGCCCTGCGAGAAGGCGTCGAACATATGGTGCTGCTGCTCGGGCGGAATGCCGATGCCGGTGTCGCGCACGGCGAATTCCAGGGCCAGGGAGCTGGCGCTACCCTGGGCCTCGCGCACCGCCAGCACCACTTCGCCCCGTTCGGTGAATTTGATGGCATTGCTCAGGAGGTTGAGCAGTACCTGCTGCAGGCGCATCGCGTCGCCCAGCACTTCGGCCGGCAAACTGGGCGAGATGTCGAAGACCGGCTCGACGCCCTTGTCCCACGCGCTGTTTGCCACCAGCACGGCCGTCCCGGCCAGCATCTGGTCGAGGTTGAAGCGGGTCTGCTCCAGCTGGAGCTGGCCGGCCTCGATCTTCGAAAAATCCAGTACGTCGTTGACCACGCCAAGCAGGCTTTGCGTGGCGAGCTGGATCTTGCTGACATAACTGCGCTCGCGCCGTTCCAGCGGTGCTTCCTCGAGCAGGCGCGCCAGTCCGGTGATGGCATTCATCGGGGTCCGGATTTCATGGCTCATATTGGCAACGAATTCACTCTTGGCCCGGCTGGCTGCTTCGGCGCGGTCGCGTGCCCGCATCAGTTGTTCGTTCAGTTCCTGCAATTTGAGTTCGCTGCGCTTGAGTTCAGTGACATCGGAGCCTAGGGCATAAAAGCCGCGTACGGCGCCCGATTCGCCGCGGTCGGGAATGAAGTTGATCCAGGTGTAGCGCGGCTCGCCGGTCGGCAGTTCCAGTTCGCGCAGGAAGTGCTGCGGGCTGCCGTCCAGCACGGCATTGATGTGCGGACGGATCTGCTCCAGTAGCGCGGCCGGCAACACACGGTCGATCGGCTCGCCCATGGCCTGTTCCAGCGTCTTGCCGAACCAGGCCAGGAAGTATTTATTGGCGAAATGGCAGCGCAAATCCGCATCCCAATAGGCCACCAGCCCGGGCAGGTTTTCCGTCACCGTGTGCAGGAAGCTGGTGCTGCGGGCCAGGCTCAGGGAAGTCTGCTGCAAGGCTTCGTCGGCGCGTTTGCGGTCGGTGATGTCCAGCGAGATCCCGAGCAGGTGGGTGGCGATGCCCTGTTCATCGCGCAGCGCCACCTTGCGGGTGGTCAGGTAGCGCATTTCCCCGGCCGCGATGCGCACCGCTTCTTCCGGGATTTCCATGACCTGGTCTGAGGCCAGGACCTTGCGGTCCGATTCCTGGAACGCCGCGGCCTGCTCGGGCGGGAAGAAGTCGCGGTCGCTCTTGCCAAGCAAGTCTTCCCGCGGGCGCCCAAGCAGCAATTCACCCTGCCGGTTCAGCAGTTCGAAACGCAGGTGCTGGGCGTCCTTGACGAACACCATGGCTGGCATGTTCTCCAGCACGGACTTGAACAGGGCCTTGGACTGGCGCAGCGCCGCTTCCGTTTCCTTTTGCTGGGTAATATCCATCAGCACGGTCGTGATGCCGACCATCGCGCCGTCGGCGCCAAACACCGGGTAGTAGCCGGTGATGAAGTGGCTGTTGCGGCCGGGCCGGGAGGCGGTTTCGCCGGTGATGTCGGCGTTGGGCACGGCCTCGCCGGTTGCCAGCACACGGCGGTACGCCTGGTTGACCTGCGCGACCAGGTTACGGTCGACGATCACTTCGTCGAAGCGGCGGCCGATATGCTCGTTGACTGGCATGCCGTTCATCGAGGCCAGGTAATCATTGATCATCAGGATGCGCAGGCGGGTATCGACAAAGCTCAGGCCGACCGGCGCAGTGGCGTAAATCGTTTCCAGCAGGGCGTTGGAATTTTCCAGCTGCTGGGTGCGTTCTTCGACTACCCGTTCCAGGTCTTGCCGGTGGCGCGTCAGGTCGCGGTCAAGCCGCAGCAGGGTGTCGCCGATCTGGCGCGCCTCCTGGAAGGAGACGCGCGGCGCTTCGATCGTGGCGCCGCTGGCCAGGGCCTGGGCTGGTGCGTGCAGGGCATCGATCGAGCTGGCGATGCGCCGTGCGGCCAACGCGGCCGCGGCGAAGCCGGCAAGTACCAGTGCCGCCAGCACGGCGGCCAGCCCGAAGAACAGGCCGTCGAAGGCCACCAGCGCGGCAGGTGCGGGCGCGGCGACAGCCACGCTCCAGGGGCTGTCGGCACCGCGCAGGTAGCCTACCTGCAGCGGCAAGCCATGCAGGGTGTCGGCCGCAGGCTGTCCGCTGGCCCGGCCGTCGTCATGGCTGCGGGCCACCAGCTTGCCGTCGGGGGCCAGCACTGCGATCACGGCGGTCGATGGCAGCTGCATCTCCTCGGCCACCTTGTCCAGCGCGTCGCCGGGCAGCAGCACGCTGAGGGCCGCGGGCGCCTTGCCTGGGCGCTGGATCGGCACGTCGAGCGCCAGGTGGGCCGGTTCCTTGCCATTGGCGCGCAGCAGGCTGACGGCGGATCGCGCGTTTGGCGTGAATTTGATGCGCGCTGCGTTGGCGGCGCGGTCGACTGGCAGGGCGCTGCCGGCCAGGACGTGCGCGGCACCGCTTTCGGTAAACACGATGTGCGACAGGTATGGCACTGTCGGCGGCAGGGCGCCGCCAGCCTGGCTGCGCAGCGCCACCAGGTCGCCGCTGCGGGCATTCGGCCCGCTGGCCAGGGTAATGGCTGCCGCTTCCGCCGCTAGCAGCTGGCGGTCCACGATGGCTGCAGCGGCGCGGGCGATGCGCTGCGCCTGCAATTCCGCTCGGCCCAGGTCGCGCTGCTGGAAATACACCAGCAGCAAAGCGACTGCCAGCAATGCCGGCGCGGCGCAGGCCGCAGCCAGCAGTGCGATCTGCGACCGCAACGGCGGCAAGGGCTTGCTCGATTCGTCCTGCACGGCACATCCTTTCGGAAGAGTGGCTGCAGGATGATGATAGCTTAGCTTGTCGGGGACGAGAAGCGGGCAATTTCCAGTTTGGCAATGGCGTTGCGGTGCACTTCATCCGGGCCGTCGGCCAGGCGCAGCGTGCGGTTGCCCGCCCACTGGTAGGCCAGGGGGAAGTCGTCCGATACGCCGGCCGCGCCATGGGCCTGGATGGCCCAGTCGAGCACCTGCTGTGCCACATTGGGCGCCAGCACCTTGATCATGGCAATTTCCGACTGGGCGACCTTGTTGCCCACCGTGTCCATCATATAGGCCGCTTTCAGCGTCAACAGGCGCGCGGTGTCGATCCGGATGCGCGACTCCGCGATGCGCTCGCGCCACACGCCCTGGTCGGAAAGCCGCTTGCCAAATGCAACCCTCGTCGCCAGGCGCTGCACCATCAGTTCCAGTGCGCGCTCGGCGACGCCGATGGCCCGCATGCAGTGATGGATGCGGCCTGGCCCCAGGCGGCCCTGGGCGATCTCGAAGCCGCGGCCTTCGCCCAGCAGGATGTTCGAAGCCGGCACCCGCACGTTCTCGAACACCATTTCGCAATGGCCGTGCGGCGCGTCGTCGTAGCCGAACACTGGCAGGGGCCGCAGCACGGTCAGGCCGGGCGCATCGGCCGGCACCAGGATCATCGATTGCTGCGCGTGGCGCGGCGCGTCGAAATCGGTCTTGCCCATGGTGATATAGACCTGGCAGCGCGGATCGCCGGCGCCGGAAATCCACCATTTGCGGCCGCTGATCACATAGTCGTCGCCATCGCGGTCGATGCGGGTCTCGATATTGGTCGCGTCGGACGATGCCACCGCCGGTTCGGTCATGGCGAAGGCGGAACGGATTTCGCCGCGCAACAGCGGCTCCAGCCAGCGCTGCTTGTGTTCCTCCGTGCCGTAGCGCTCCAGTGTTTCCATATTCCCCGTGTCGGGCGCGGAGCAGTTGAATACTTCGGCTGCCCACGGCACGCGGCCCATGATTTCGCACAGCGGCGCGTAATCCAGGTTGGACAGGCCTTCCGGCGCGCGGCTGGAGCGCGGCAGGAACAGGTTCCACAAGCCCTGGTCGCGGGCCAAGGGCTTGAGGCGCTCGATCAGTTCGGTGGGAATCCAGCGGTTGCCTTTTTCGCGGCCGTTGCGGTCCACCTCTTCGTGGAACGCTTTTTCGTTCGGATAGATATGCTGGTCCATGAAGGCCAGCAGGCGCGCCTGCAGTTCCCTGGTGCGCGGGGAGTAGTCGAAGTCCATGCCGTTTCCCTTATTCGATTGCCTTGCCCTGGGCGTAAGCCCAACCCATGGCGGCCATCGGGCGCGCCAGCTTGCCCGACTCCAGCGCCTGCGCGCTGGACGCCGTGCCATCCACATAGCGCTTCATGATGCCCTGCATGATGCTGGCCAGGCGGAACATATTGAAGGCGAGGTAAAAGTTGAAGTCTTCCAGGCGGATTGCCTTGCCGGTGCGTTCGGCATAGCGCGCAATGTATTCGCGCTGCGAAGGAATGCCGAGCGCTTTCAGGTCCAGCCCTGCGATGCCGCGGAAGTTGCCCGGCTCGATGTGCCAGCTCATGCAGTGGTAGCTGAAGTCCGCAAACGGGTGGCCCAGCGTGGACAGTTCCCAGTCCAGCACCGCCAGGATGCGCGGCTCGGTGGGGTGGAAGATCATGTTGTCCAGGCGGTAGTCGCCGTGCACGATCGAGGTGTCTTCGCCGGGCGGGATATTGGCCGGCAGCCAGGCGATCAACTGGTCCATCGGCTCGATGGTTTCGGTTTCGGATGCCTTGTACTGCTTGGCCCAGCGCTCGATCTGGCGCTGGAAGTAGTTGCCCGGCTTGCCGTAATCGCCTAGGCCGATGGCGTTGTAATCGATGGTGTGCAACTGCGCGATGACGCGATTGAGTTCATCGTAGATTGCCGCGCGTTCTGGCGGCGTCATGCCGGGCAGGGACTGGTCCCACAGCACGCGGCCTTCGACGAACTGCATGACGTAGAAGGCACGCCCGATCACCTCTTCGTCCATGCACAGGCAGTATTGGCGCGCGGCCGGGAAGCCTGCCTTGTGCAGCGCATCCATCACGCGGAATTCCCGTTCGATCGCATGGGCCGAGGGCAGCAGCTTGGCGGCCGGCGCAGGCTTGGTGCGCAGGACATAATGCTGGCCGCCGACCGACAGCTTGAAGGTGGGATTCGACTGGCCTCCCTTGAACTGCTCGACCTTCAATTCGCCCTGCGGATAGCCTTCAACGTGCTGGCGCAGGTATGCGTCCAGTGCGGCGGTGTCGAAACGGTGGCGCTCCGACACCTCCTTGGTGCCCATGAATTCTTCGAACATAATGCCTCCTTCCGAACGATCGTACTATTTTTGTGGGCGGGAAAGCAAGCGGGATTTGGAATATTCGTGAAACAGCTGCTCCATCGTGGTGCTGCGGGTGGCAGCCTGCAGGGGCGCGGGCGGGGCGTAGTTTGAAAAACGCACGATCCAGTCATGCGGCTGCTGGCCGACGTCGAGGGCATTGATGCAGCCGGCAGCCTGCGACAGGTTGCCGAGGAACAGGCGCTGCCCCCCGGTCAGGGCATAGGACAGGATGGCCCGATTGACGCCGCCGTGCAGGACCAGCAGCACGGTATCCCAGCTCTGGTCGGCGAGCAGCCGGGCGATGGCGGGATGGATACGGTCCATCAGCTCACCCACCGATTCGCCGCCGAGGAAGCGGCGCTGCTCCGGCACCACGCCCTCAAAGGCTCCGGTGAAGGCTTCACGCAGCTTGTCGTCCGGGATGCCGGACAGCTTGCCGCCGCGGATTTCGGCCAGTTCCGGCCAGGTCTCCAATTGGACCTGCTGGCCGGTCTCCGCCAGCACGCGCAGCGCGGTCTCGACGGTGCGCGGCAGGCCGGAAACGATGACACGGTCGAATTCGATGCCGTCGGCGGCGAAGGCCCGGCCGGCGGCTGCGGCTTGCGCTCGGCCGGCTTCATTCAGGGGGACGGTTTCCGGGAGATGGGGTTTGCCGGCTTCGTCGAAGTAGGTGACGCTGCCATGCCGCATCAGAAAGACGCGGCGCCGTTCAGGGTTTGCTGTCATAGGTTTCAGAAGAAGATTGCAAGGCGCGTAATGATGGTTCCGTTATTAGTATAAGGCCCAGTCGCCCGCACGTTGCCGGAATCGGGTTTGCCGTCATCCAGCTTGGCGTCGATCTGCTCCGCAAACGTGTCCGGCAGGTTGTCGAAGCGGATGCCGTTGCCGCCCCGGCCGCCCACCACATCGTTGTAGATGTACACTGCGCCGCCCTGGGCACTGGTCATGAAGTCCGTGGTGCCGTTATAGGAACCGGTGATCAGGCCCGCCAGCGCCAGGTGCTGCGGCGCCAGCTGGTATTCCGTGATCTGGCCATCGCCATTGCCGTTGCCGGCCGCGCCGGGGACGTGGGTAGAGGCGAGGATATCGTCGCCTGGCAGTGCGCGGAAGCGGTCCTGGTAGGCGTTGACGGCCGCCTGCAACGCCGTGGCCTGCTGGATGATGCTTTTGACCTTGGCGCTGTCGATCAGGGCCTGGCCTTTCAGCACGCCGCCGAGCAGCAGGCCGATGATGACCAGGACGATGGCGATTTCAACGAGGGTAAAGCCGCGGTGTTTCATGGCGCTCTCCTTGGTTGCATGTCATGGCAGCCTTTGGGCTGCGAGCATTCGGTTGAACAGGATGTTGGGCGACAGCCAGACCACGATGTCGTCGTAGGCGCCGCCTGCTGCTGCGGGATTGTCGGCGCGGTCGCGCGCGATGAACATGCGGCCGTCTGCCTGGAAGTTGGTCTTCTCGTCGACGTTGCCCTGGCCCATGTCGGCGGCCTGCACGCCAACGTCGCTGAAGGCGCCAAAACCATTGCGTCCCTGCGACAGCACCACGGCGGGGATATCGTTCTGGGCGCTGGCGGGCACCAGCGCGCCGCTGGCGTCGCGGCTGCCGATGGTGATGTCGCGCGGGGTGTTAAGGCGAAATGATGCCCCGCTGTCGCTGAACGCTGGCGTCACGCTGTACAGGTAGAGGTGTTGCCAGGCGTCGAGCTTGGGCAGGCCCAGGGTTGCCCATGGCAGGAAGCCCAGGCGGCGTTCGTTGCCGCAGCGTGTTCCGGCGCGGTCCTCCAGGCCGTTTGAAGCGGAGATGGCCGGGCAGGGCAGGTAGCCGTTGCGGGCTGCGAATCCGGCCAGGGCATCGCGCGCTTCTTCCAGCGCTTTCGTCGTGTCGGCGGCGCGGCGCTGGTCCATCTGCGCTGACAGTGGCGCCAGCATGCCGCCCAGCAGCAGGCCGACGATGACCAGCACGATCGCCATTTCAACCAGGGTGAAAGCAGTTTGGTTTCTCATGGCAATGTCCTGGCAGCCGCCATCCTCTCGTAAAGGGTGTTCAGCGGGACGATGACGAGCAGGTCGTCGAAGGCGCCGCCAGGTGCATTGCTCCCGGCACTGCGCGGACGCTGCATGAAATTGGCCGTGGCCAGCAGGTTGCCGGCTTCGTCCAGGCTATCGGGCGCATCGCTGCGGCCGCGCGATAAGACGATGGCGGGGGCGCACTGCGCGGCCAGCGAACAGAACTCCTGGCCGGCGACGAAGAACAGGGCACCGTCCGCGTCGCGCGACAGGACCCGCTTGCTCGCGATGAGGGCAGTGCGCGCAAGCGGTGCGACGGTAAATGCAGGTGTCACGCTGTAGCGCAACTGGTGACCCCAGTTATCCTCGGCCGGCAGGCCAAGCTCCATCCATGGCAGCAGGCCGGTGCAGTCTTCTTCGCTTGCGCAAGGGGCGCTGCGTTCGCGTCCTGCCACGCCTCCGGGCGCGCCCGGGCGGGGCAGGCGGCCGTGCGTGGCAGCAAATCCGACCAGTGCCTCGCTGGCTTGCGCGAGCAAGCTATAAGTGCGCTGTTCGCGCGCCCGGTCCATGCCGGCGCCACTGAAGGCCGACAACAGGACCGCCGCCATTCCCACCGTCGCAATCAGCAGGAGTGTCAGCAGCGCGGCGCCGCGTTGTTTAGCGTGCGGCTTCATGGACCTCTCCAGTGGCGGGATCGTAGCGTTGGCCCGGTTTCAGCACGACCGAGCGTCCGTCAGCCTGCAAGGTGACCGTGCCGCGCGCGACGCCACCCGACGGCGCCGGCTGCGCTTCGCCGTTTACGATGATCATCGGCGGCCCATTGCTGCGCCGGATAAGGCCCCCAAGGCGGATACCTGCTGGTTCGGTCTCGCCCACGTCAGGCGCGCTGCCCGCTTCGGCCACGGCCACCGGCGGCCCAGCCGGTGGGCAGCCTGGAGCCGATCCGGGGAGGCAACCTGCCGACGCAGGCATTCCGGGCGCGACAGCACCACCGCCTGGCGGCTGAATGGCTCCGGGCGCGGGCGCTGTTCCGGCCTGCGCCGCCATGCCAGCGGGCAGTGCCTGGTTGCGTTGCGTATCAAGCCGCGCGCGTTCGTCGGGTGTCGTGAACAAGCGGCCCATGCTGACGAAGCTCTGCGCGCCAGCATGGGATGCCAGCAGCAGTAGCAGCGCCGGCAAGCCCACCCTCATAATCGCCCTCTCAGTGGCCGGCCTGGTGCCGCGACAGGTGTCAGGGTCAGCCAGTTCAAGGTGCAGTCGGCGTTCAGGTTCGGCGCCAGCACTCCAGCCACGGGCGCGGCGCCGGCAGCGCGCCGGATCACGCAATCCTGCACCGCAAAGGTCCCCGTCAGACGCAAATCGGCCAGGAAGTTGAGCAGGTCCAGTTCGTGCAGCAGGTCCATATGCAGCGCCATGCGGCTGCCAAGCAAGGCGTAGTCGCCGGTCGGCAGCGCGGTTTCCAGCCGATATGGCTGCTGGACCTCGATCTCGTAAGTCAAAGGCAGCAAGCGGCGCTGCTCCTGTATCTGCCGGATGGCCTCGACCCAGTCCAGGCGCCGCTCCGGGCCGACAAGGCCCCTGCGGCGCAATTCCACGAACTGCGGCTGGTATTGCCGGATTTCTTCCTTCTCCGTTTCGGCATGCGCCAGTCGCAGCCGGGCACCATCGCGTTCCAGCAGGGCTGCGGCTTCGTCCAGGTGCGCACGCCTCAATTGCCAGGAGCTGGCCGATACGGCGGCCAGGGCCACTGCCAATGTGCCCAGGAAGACCAGCACCGCATTGCGCAGCAAGGAAAACTCGCGAAAGAGCATCATGGCGCCCACCTGAGGTTCAGGGTAAATTTCGACCGCTCGCCCAGGCCGGCAGGCGACCCTGCCTTGCCGCTTAATTTCACATTGGGCCTTATGTCGAACGGCAGCTGTTCGATTTCCACCACCATGCCCGGCGTGCGCGCCAGCTCCTGCGAAAAGCGGTTCATGCTAAGCAGGACGCTGCGATAGTCGTCCTGCTCCACCAGGACCTCGGCCTGCAGCCGCATCTGCTGCGGCGGCGCCTTGGGAATTCCGATCAGCATGGACGACTGCGGCGCCACCAGGGCCGGGGTGGTCGCTGCGCCGGGGAAGGTGCTGCTTGCGCTCACGGGCACCGCGCCGGGTGCGTTGGCACGCCAATCGAGTTGCGTCAGGCGGATCTGCGGCGAACGTTCCAGCGCCTCACTCAGGATTGCCAGCACTGCCTGCGGCCAGGGACCCTGGCGCGCCACCATCTGTGCGATCTGCACGGCAGCCTTCATATTGGCTGTCTTGTCGACGGCCGGCGGCATGCTCGACATGCTGCCCTGGTAGGCGGCCGTGAAGCCATGCGTCTCCTGCTGCAATTCCCGCGTGTGGCTGCGCGCCAGCGAATAGCCGACGATGTTCGCGCCAGTCCACAGCAGGCAGCACGCCGCCATGACTGCGCTTGATGCATACAGCGATTTGCGCGTGCGCCAAAGGCTGTAATAGCGCTGGCGTGGCCCGAGCGGGTAGTGGCTGGGAGGCGCAGTGCGCGCCGCCAGCCCGAGGAACAATTGATCAGGACTGTCGGAAGCGGCCAGCCGTTGCCGCGCCGCCGCTTCTTCGAGGGGCATGACGCGCCAATCGAGCAGCGGTGCAATGCTCGGCGGGGGCGGTGCAGCGATGCGCGCCAGCGGCAGCAAGGCAAGTACCCGCAACTGCACGTCGCGTTTTAGCAGATGGGCGCCGGCCAGGAACTGGCGGGTCCGCTCGGCCTCCTGCTCGGCACTTGCAGCGGCTTGCGCCAGCCGCGAGAAACGTACTTTGCCGTACTGGAAATAGGTCTGGCGCGTGCCGCTCGCGTGCTCGGTCACCAGCAGGAGATGCGGTTCCTGCCGCGCTTCCTCCGGCAGCAGGGCGACGCTAAGCAGTGCGGGCGTATACAGCGCCGCCAACGGAATACGCTGGCTTTCGAGCGCATCGAGCCAGGGTGCCAGGAGCGCCGGATTGGTCAATGCGGAAAACAGCACGATGTCGTCGCGCCGGCCCTCGTCTTCACGGCCTTGCACGAGCGCGCAGCGGAAAGGCGTATCGCGCCACGCCTGCACCAGGCGCCGTTCGCGCATGGCCAGTCCGGCGCGTCCGGCCACATGGGGCAGCAGGTGGCGCTGGAAATCTTCTTCGACCAGGTCGGCGAGCATCAGCGCTGGCGTATCCTCCCGGCCTTCAAGCCAGGCGGAAAACTGGGCCAGGCCGCCCGCCGTGTGGTCGAAGCATGGCCCGGTTCCGAGGCTGCCGCGTTCCCATAGCCAGCAACATAGCCGCTCGCCGGTGAGGTGAAGGAGGAGTTTGCGGGTCATGGCGTCAGATCCTGATTGAACTGATGGTGTCGTAAATCGGTCCGAGCACGGACAGCATGATCCATCCGAGCAGGAGGCCAAGGATTACGGTCATGGCCGGCTCGATCATCGACTGCATGCGCTCGATCCGCTCGCGCACTTCGCGGTTGTAGAAGTAGGCCACGTTGCGCAGCGTTGCGTCGAGCGCTCCGGTCGACTCGCCGACCCGCAGCATGCGCACCACCAGCGGCGGAAACAGTTCGACCTGCCTGAAGGCCGCGGCAACGGAATGGCCTTCCGAGATCAGTTCGCGCGCGCGGCGCATGGCGGCTGCCACGACGCGGTTGCCGGCAATGCCTTCCGACAGGCGTATGCATTCGAGCACCGGGATCCCGGCGGCATACATCAGCGCGAAATAGGTCGCGAAGCGCGCCATGATCAGCTTGTGCAGCACCGGCACCACGCGCAGCATCAGGCGGTCGAAGGCAAACGCAGTGCGTTCATTGTGGCGCAGCTGCCATCGCAGGAACTGCCACGCCAGCAGGGGCGCCGCCAGCAACAGGTACCAGTTGTGTATGAAGATGTCCGACAAGCCGATCAGCGCACGCGTGTGGAGCGGCAGCTCCTGTCCCATGTTCTGGATAAAGGCCGTCAGCTGCGGCACCAGGTAGATCATCAGGAAGAACATCACCCCGCTGACGATCACGAGCACGAAGGCCGGGTAGGTGATCGCCTTGCGCGCCTGCGCCGCCAGCTCGTCCTGCCATTTCAGGTTTTCGGCCAGGTCGCGGAACACTTCGTTGACCTTGCCGCTTTGCTCGCCGGCGCGAACCAGGCTGGTAAAGCTCTGGTCGAAAACTTCGGGGTAGGACGCCAATGCGCTGGAAAGCTGCAGTCCGCCCTCGATCTTCTCCACCAGGTCGGTGATGATTTCGCGCAACCTTAAATTGTCGGCGCCGTCGCGCAGGTCGCGCAAGCCGTCCAGCATCGGTACGCCGGCGCTGCTCATTTGCTCGAGATGGAAGCAGAAATTGATCAGGTCGCGCCGCGTGATGCGGCGGCCGCCGAGGTGCAGCTTGCGCTGGCGCGTTTCACGATAGTCGATGAGGTCGAGCGCCATGCGCTGCAGCCGCAACTCCAGGTCCGGAACATTGTGCGCGTCCATATTTCCCGGCACGATGCTGCCGCTGGCGTCCATGGCACGGTAGATGAACTGGGGCATGTCAACCCAACCTGTCCGTGAGGTCGACCACGCGCGACACCTCGTCCAGCGTGGTCAGGCCTTCCATCACCCGGCGCATGCCGTCGTCGACCAGCGAGCGCAGGCCGCCGGCGCGCGCGGCATTGCGCAGCTCGCGGGCCGGCGCGCGGCGCGCCACCATCTCGTCCAGTTCGGCGGTCATGCGCAACAGCTCCATGATGGCCATGCGGCCTTTGTAGCCCTGGTGCGCGCAGCGGTCGCAGGCGCCGGCCCGGTAGATCGTGGCAGGCGGATGGTCGGCCGACAGGCCGAGCAGGCGCCGCTCCAGTTCGTCGGCTTCCACCGCTTGCCTGCATTGGGGGCACAGCTTGCGTACCAGGCGCTGGGCGACAATGCCGATGATGTTGCCGGCCAGGACATCGGCCACCACGCCCAGGTCCAGCAGGCGAGGGATGGCGCCGACCGCGGAATTGGTATGCAGCGTCGAATAGACCTGGTGGCCGGTCATGGCTGCCGCCAAGGCCATGTCGGCGGTTTCCTTGTCGCGTATCTCACCCACCAGGATGACGTCGGGATCCTGCCGCATCATGGAGCGGATGCCGTCCGCGAACCCCAGCTTGGCCGACTCGTTGACCGATGTCTGGCGGATCTGGTGCATCGGATATTCGACCGGGTCCTCCATCGTCATGATGTTGACGGACTCGGTATTGATGTGGTTCAAGATTGAATACAAGGTGGTGGTCTTGCCGCTGCCGGTGGGGCCGGTGACGAGGATCAGGCCGTCCGGACGGGCGATCATCAGCTTCAGCACGTCGAGTTCGTGCTCGGCCAGCCCCAGTTTCTCCAGCGGGACGATGCCTTTCTGGCGATCGAGCACGCGCAGCACGATGTTTTCGCCGTGGGTGGTGGGCTGGCTGCTGGCGCGGAAATCGATTTGCCGGCCGGAGAACTGGATCGAAATGCGGCCGTCCTGCGGCGCACGCGTTTCGGCGATATTCATCTGGCTGATCACCTTGAGCCGCACCGCCATGGCGGGCCAGTACGATCGGTGCAGGCTGCGGATCTGGCGCAGGATGCCGTCGATGCGATAACGGATGCGCAGGAAGCCATGCTCGGGCTCGAAGTGAATGTCGGAGGCGCTGTTCTGCACCGCATCGGCCAGCAAAGCGTCGATCAGCCGCACCATGGGCTGGCTGTACTCGTCGGAAGAGGCGTCCAGCGTGACCTCTCCGGTCTCGATCTCATGCAGGATGCCGTCGATCGACAGTTCGAACCCGTAGTAATGGTCGATGGCGTGGGCGATGTCGGAATCGTTGACCAGCAGCGGCACCAGCGTGATGCCCTTGACCAGCATGGCGCTGATCTGGTCCAGCGCGACAATGTTGGTGGTATCGGACATGGCCAGCACCAGTTCGTCGGTCGCCCGCTCGTACACGATAGGGAAGACGCGATAGCGCTTGGCCACTTCCTTGGGGATCAGCTTGAGCGCGACGGCGTCCACCACCAGGCTTTTCAGGTCGGCCGAGCGCGTATTGAGCTTTTCGCTGAGCGCCTCGCGCATGGTCGCTTCGGTGACGAAGCCGAGCGCGATCAGCAACTTGCCGAGGGGCTCGTTGTTGCGCGTTTGTTCGGTCAGTGCGATCCGGAGCTGGTCTTGGCTGATGACGCCTTTCTGGATCAGCAGTTTGCCGAGCGGGATTTTCTGCGTGTCGGCCATGGTGCTTTATCGGGGCGGCGTTTCGAGGACCTGCAATCGCTTTCGGACGGCGTCGATATTGAAGCCCGGGGGGCTGGCCTGCGCCAGTTCAAGCGCGCGGCGGTAATAGGTTTGCGCCAGGCGCGGCTGGTTCATGCGGTCCAGGCCGACCCCGAGGTTGAAGGCGTAGTCGGCGTTGTCGGGCATGGCGCTGAAGGCGCGGAAGTAGCTTTGCTGGGCTTCCGGCCAGCGTCCCTGGCGGGCCAACAGGTTGCCGAGTGCGAATTGCACAGGGCCGGAGCCGGGGTGCTGGCGTGCCAGGCCGCGCAGCTTGACTTCATTCGCTTGCAGGTCGCCGGGGCGCAGCTCAGTGATGCCAGCCAGTGCTTCGGGGTCGTTCGGATCGAGTTCCAGCAGGCGCAGGTAGTTGCTGGACGCCTGGCGCCCGTCGTTTTCGCGCAGGGCCACGGCAGCGGCGCCGAGCAGGGCGTCGCGGTTGTTGGGGTCCTGCAGCAGGGCGAGGTCGTATTGCTGGTGCGCTGTTGCCAGGTCGCCGGACTGCAGGGCAGCGTAGCCATTCTGGACGGCTGGCGCAACCTGTGCCGATGAGGTGCCGCGCACAAACTGGATGCCGCCGGTTTCGCCGATTGCGGTCCTGAGCGGCGCTGCGCTGTGGTCGCCGGCGGCAGCGGCCCGCGAGGATGCAGCGCGACGCGTCGTTGCCGCGGGCGCCTGGTCGCTGGCGGCGTCGCGGCGCGCTTCAGGCGCAGGAGCAGCGGCCGGCGCCGGCGATGGCGACGCATTGGTGGTCGCAGTGATTGCGCCTTCCGCGCGCACCTGCCGTGCCGCACGCTCGCCCGCATCGCGCATGGCCTCTGCCCGGATTGCGGGATCGGAAATCGCCGCCAATTGCTCGGGCGTCGGAATTGTGACGCCGGCGTCCGGCCGTGTCGCCGGCGCTTTGCTGGCTGCGAGCGTGCCCGCGCCGGCAGCCGCCGCGGCCCCCGAACTGCCCGCCGTTGTGCCGGCACCGCCACCCGCCAGTCCGTCCGCGGCCGCGGCATTCGCGGTCCCCTCTGCAACAACGGCGGCGGGGACCGGTGCCGGAACCTGCAGGCCTGGATCACCGCCAGGCGGCGTGACATAGGGCGTCACCGGAATGGGTGCGCCCTGCTGCGGGCCGGTCTGTGCTATCGGTGGCGATCCGGGTGCCGGCATGGGAACCATGGGTAATTGCGCACCAGGTCCGGGCGACGACACGGCCCGCCAATAGATAATGGCAAATGCCGCGAGCAGGACAAGCAGGGAGCCCGCCAACACCATGAGGCGGCGCTGCGATGAAGCAAGCGCGCGCGGTAGCGCCGGCCCGGGCCGGGCGCCGGCGGGAAGGCCTGTGTCCCCTGCGGGTCCAGGCCCGGCGGCCCTGGGGCGCGGCGACGCTTTCGCACGCTGGGGTTCGCGGTCGTCTGGAGCAAGGCGTGCACCGGATGCCGGGGGGCGGACCGGTTCATGGCGCGCCTGCGGTGGAACCGGGTCATGTGCCGCCTCCTGCGCTGCGACAACCGGAGGCTCGGCATCCAGCGGTTCGAGGCGCCAGGCGTCAGGCATTACCGCAAAGGCGGGGCCGCCTTCGATAGGTGGCGGCAAGGGGACTGACTCGGCGCCAAACTGGGGCTCCTCGTCTGCACGTTCATGCCCGGCCTCATGCCCGTTTTGCGAACGTGCGCGTTCGGCCTTGCGTAGGGCCTGCATGAGCAAGCTCATAATTCCCCCGCGGGCCGCGCAGGCATGAGGTAGCGGTAGTTGCGATAATCGCCGGCCAGGCTGGCGTCCTTCACCACGACGGGACGCAGGAAGATCACCAGTTCGGTCTTGCTGGCAGTCTCGTTGCGATATGAGAACAGGTTGCCAAGCAGCGGCACGGAACCGATCAGGGGAATGCTGTCCTTCTTGTTGTCGACCGAATCCTGCATCAGGCCGCCCATCACGGCCACCTGTCCGCTCTGGACCTTGAGGATCGACTCCATCTCGCGGGCCTGGATCACCGGCACCCGGCTCTTGACGTTCTGCTTGCTCAACTCGGGATTCGGGTCCTCGACGTAGTCGACAATGCGCGTAATGGTCGGCCGCACATTGAGCGTGACTTCATCCTCCGCCGAGATCTGCGGCGTCACGCTCATGACGAAACCCACGGGCACGGTCTCCACCTTGGATTCGTAAGTGGCCGGCGTCGCAATGGTGCCGGTGGAGGTGAGCACGGCAGGCGTCACCTTCAGCGTAAAGAAGATGCTGTTGTCGACCACTTTCAGCAAGGCGGTCTGGTTATTCAGCACGCTGATCTTTGGGCTGCTCAGCACCTTCACCTTGCCGAACGATTCCAGCAACTGGATGGTGGCCGTGATATTGCCGAAGCGCGTGGTCGGGTTTGCGTAATCGAAAATGAAAATGCCCGCGGATCCATTAGGCGCCACGCCTGAAGGTAACGGCGTGGTGCCGACCTGGCCCTGGCCCAGCTTGCCGTTGTTGTTGATGCGCGCCCAGTTGATGCCCTGCTGGTACTGGTCGCTCAGCTTGACCTCGATGATGGTCGCCTCGATCAGCACTTGCCGCTTAGCGGTGGACATGATGATGTCGAGGAATTCCTGCACCTTCTCGTGCTGGCGGCTGGTGGCGCGCACGGACAGCAGGCCCCCTTCAGGATTGGCTATCACCGACGGGGAGGCGCGTCCTTGCGCGGCGGCACCCGCACCAAACGCGGAGTTTGCCGCCAGCCCGCCGACCGACGCACGCGACTGCGCCGCGCTGGCTTGCGCGCCCGGATAGCCGGCATCCGGCGTGCCGGTGGCGCTGCCGGCCTGCATCTGTTGCACCATTGCGTTGGCCTGTTCCCGCATCTGTGCCAGCGGATCGGTAAGCGGGTCATTCAGGGTGGTAGGACGCAGCATGTCGCGGATATTTTTTTCCAGGCTGTACCAGAAGTTGTTGTCCGATCGATTGGCCACTGAAGTCGTCGAATTATTGTTCCCGCCATTGCCCAGCGAAGTTCCGGCAGTCGGCACCGGATTGGATGGCGTGCCGCCGCTGCTGTAAGCCGAGCCTCCCGTGGTCGAAATCTGGGTTGCGATGTTGACGCTGCTGTTGGTACTGCGCGCGATATTGACGTAATCGATCTTGTAGTTGTTCCAGTACGGCTGGTCCGGCAGCACCACCAGGTTCTTTCCCTGCAGCTCATAGCGCATATCGACTTGCTTGCCTATGCGCGCCAGCAATTGGGGCAAGGTCTGGTCCAGCGCATTCAGCGTCACCGTGCCTTCAATTGCTGGATGCACGTCGACATTCAGCCCGGCGTCGCGTGCCAGCGCAAACAGCACGGACTGCACCGGCACGCGGTGCACCGATACGCTATAGGTCTCCTGCCGCGCGGCAGGACGCGGCGGCGGAAGTGCGGCGCTATGCTGCACCGGTTCCGGAATCGCACCAGCCACTGGCTCGGGCTCGGCCACATGGGTAGGGGAAACGGGAAGTTTCGGCGCTGCGCAAGCCGCAAGCAGGACGCATAACAGGGAAGCCGCAAGGTTCTTCATGTCGTTCGCCGCCTGAAGCAAGTTGCCAGGAGTTTATCGAAAACGATCATACTGCGATTGCCTGGAACCGCCGCGCACGAATAACGGCTGTCTTCAATCGCCTGGCGCACGTGATAGGAATTTACATAAGGCAAATCCTCAGCGAAGGCTGCCATCAGCGACTTGTCAGCCAGCACATTGATGCGCCGGACGATGCCCTGCGAACCGCGCGCAATCAGCCGCACCGCGCCGCGGCTGAACAGTTCGGGACCGTGGTAGCCGGCGGCGCGCAGCCGGTGCGACAGGAAGAAAGGGATCTGGTCGCGCGGCATCGGCGGAACATTGAAGCTGTGCGTGATGCGCTCACGCAGTTGGCGCATGCGCGGCAGTGCCAGGTGCTCGTCCAGCTCGGGCTGGCCGAACAGCACGATCTGCAACAGCTTGCTGCGCGCGGTTTCGAGGTTGGTCAGCAGGCGCACTTCCTCCAGCGTCTCAAGCGGCATGGCCTGGGCTTCTTCGACCAGCAGCACCACGCGATGGCCGGCGGCGTGGCGTGCGATCAGTTCGGCGTGGAGTGCGCGCAACACTTCATCGGCGCGCCGCCCGCCCGTGTCAAGGCCCAGCTCGGCAGCAATCGCATGCAGGACTTCCTGGGGACCAAGCGTGGGGTTGACGAGGTAGAGCACGTCCACGCCGCGCGGCAGGCGCGATTCGAGCATGCGGCACAACATGGTTTTGCCGGAGCCGACTTCGCCCGTCACCTTGACGATGCCTTCGCCCAGGGTAACGGCGTAAAGCAGCGCGGACAGGATCTCCCCGCGCGTATTCCCGCTGTAAAAAAAAGCGGGGTTCGGCGTAATGCCGAATGGGGCCTCGTGCAGGCCAAAATGTTGATGGTACATGGCGGCGTGCATAGCTCTAGGGAAGGGCCCTGCAATTGGACCACGTATCGCAAGAATTCGTCGCCCTCCAGCCACGCAGTGGAACTGTGGTGAATCTGCTAATGGGTTTTGCTATGCTTGCACGATTCGTTCGCATACAATGCCAACCACATAATGGATTCGGGGAAGCGGTATGACGAGGCCGGAAAAGGTTCGTTTAGGTGAAATCCTGGTGCAGCAAAAGCTGCTGTCGGAAGAACAGTTGGGCATGGCGCTGGCGGAGCAAAAGCGCAGCGGCCGCAAACTGGGGCGCGTGTTCGTTGAACATGGCTTTGTCACCGAAGAACAGATTTCCGGCGCGCTGGCACGCCAGCTGAACATCCCGTATATCAACCTCAAGTTCTACCAGATCAATTCCGACCTGGTGCGCCTGCTGCCGGAAACGCAGGCGCGCCGCTTCCGCGCCCTGGTGCTGGAAGACCGCAAGGGAACCATGCTGGTCGGCCTGTCCGATCCGACCGATCTGTTTGCCTACGACGAAATCTCACGCCTGCTGAAGCAGACCATCGAGCTGGCCGTGGTCAACGAGACCGAGGTCCTGGCCGCGATCGACCGCATCTATCGCCGCACGGAAGACATCTCCGGCCTGGCACGGGAGCTGGAACAGGAGATGGGTGAAGGGTCGGTGGACTTTGGCGCGCTTGCCGCGGCCAGCCCGGGCCTGGAAGAAGCGCCGGTGGTCAAGCTGCTGCAATCGCTGTTCGACGACGCGGCCCAGGTGCGCGCATCGGACATCCACATCGAGCCGCAGGAAGGCCGGCTGCAGATCCGTTTCCGTATCGACGGCGTGCTGCACCTGCAAACCGAAGCCGATATCAAGATTGCACCGGCACTGGCGTTGCGCCTCAAGCTGATGTCCGACCTGGATATTTCAGAGAAGCGCCTGCCGCAGGATGGCCGCTTCGCGGTGCGCGTCAAGAATGCACGCATCGACGTCCGTATCTCCACCATGCCGACGCAGTATGGCGAATCCATCGTCATGCGTTTGCTGAACCAGAGCGGCATGACCTTGCGGCTGGACGCCATCGGCATGCCCAAGCCGCTGCTCGATCGCTTCCGTGCCATCGTGGCGCGTCCGAACGGCCTGGTTCTGGTGACCGGCCCGACCGGCAGCGGCAAGACCACCACGCTGTACTGCGCGCTGGCCGAACTGAACTCGATGGAAAAAAAACTGATCACCGTCGAGGACCCGGTTGAATACCGGCTGTCAGGCATCAACCAGGTGCAGGTCAACGAAAAGATCGAGCTGGATTTTGCGCGCGTGCTGCGCTCCGCACTGCGCCAGGACCCGGATATCGTGCTGGTCGGCGAGATGCGCGACCAGGAAACCGCCCAGATCGGCCTGCGCGCCGCGATGACCGGCCACCTGGTGCTGTCGACCCTGCACACCAACGATGCGGCCAGCACGCCATTGCGCCTGATGGACATGGGCGTGCCGCGTTACATGGTGGGCAGTTCGCTGCAGGCCGTGCTGGCGCAGCGCCTGGTGCGCGTGATCTGCGAGTCCTGTACCACGCCCTACACGCTGACGCCAAGCGAGCATGAATGGCTGACGCTCGAGCTGAAGGACAAGGTCGACATGGGCAGCTATTTCCATGGCAAGGGCTGCTCGCATTGCAACGGCCTGGGATACCGCGGCCGGGTCGGCGTCTACGAGCTGCTGGAAATGACGCAATCCGTGGTGGACGCTGCCAACGACATCGATCCGGCCGTGTTCCTCAAGGCGGCCACCCAGCAGATGGGTGGCCAGACTTTACGCCGGCATGCGGTGCAGTTGGTGGTGGAAGGGCGTACCACCGTTGCGGAGGCCATGCGTATCAGCCACCAGCTGGAGGATTGACGTGCCGTTGTTTGCCTACAAGGGCCGCAACGCACGCGGCGAATTGATGCAAGGAGTGCTGGAGGCGGCCGACAGCGGCGCGGTCGCGGACCAGCTGTTCAGCACCGGGGTGACGCCAATCGAGATCAACGTCACCACGGCCGTCGCCAAGCAGGGCGAAGACAAGCTGTGGGAGCGCCTGACCGAGAAGAAGGTCACGTCGATGGACGTGCAACTGTTCAGCCGCCAGATGTACACGCTGCTGAAATCCGGCGTGCCGATCATGCGCGGCCTGGCAGGCTTGCAGGAATCTGCCATCAGCAAGTCGTTCGGACGCGTGATCAAAGACCTGCGCGAGTCGCTCGATTCGGGGCGTGAGCTGTCGGCAGCCATGCGGCGCCATCCGGACGTGTTTTCGGCTTTCTACCTGTCGATGGTGCGCGTGGGCGAAATGACGGGCCGGCTGGAGGAGGTGTTCCTGCGCCTGTTCGACCACATGGAATTCGACCGCGACATGCGCGAGCGGGTCAAGACCGCGCTGCGCTACCCGACCTTCGTGATCATCGCAATGGTGATCGCGATGATTGTCGTGAACATCTTCGTGATCCCCGCATTCGCCAAGGTATTCGAGAGTTTCCATGCCGAATTGCCGCTGATGACCCGCATCCTGCTGGCCACCTCCGGTTTCATGCAGGACTACTGGGGCCTGTTGCTGGCGGCAGCGCTGGCCGCTTTCTTCGGTTTCCGCGCCTGGATAAAGACCACCAAGGGACGCTACGAGTGGGATCGCATCAAGCTGCGCATTCCCATTGCGGGCAAGATCATCCACAAGGCTACGATGGCGCGTTTTGCGCGCAGTTTCTCGCTCTCGGCGCGCAGCGGCGTACCTATCGTGCAGGCGCTGACGGTGGTGGCGCAGACGGTAGATAACGCCTACCTGACGTCGCGCGTCGAGCAGATGCGCGATGGTGTGGAGCGCGGCGAATCAATCCTGCGGACAGCGATGACGGCGGCGGTGTTCACGCCGGTGGTGCTGCAGATGATCGCAGTGGGCGAAGAGTCCGGTTCGTTGGACGACCTGATGGACGAAATCGCGGGCATGTATGAGCGCGAGGTCGATTACGAACTCAAGACCCTGGCTTCGCAAATCGAGCCGATCCTGATCACCTTCCTTGGCGTGATGGTGCTGGTGCTGGCCCTGGGTATCTTCCTGCCAATCTGGGACCTGGGCAAAGCGGCCCTGCGCCGATGAGAATTCGATTTCGCAAGTCAATTAGTGTAGCTTTGCTGCAACGCCGGCGGCAGGGCGGGGCCGGCTACTTTGAGTTTGCGGTCGTGGCAGTCGTTTTCGCCGTTCTCTGTGGCGTGTTGCTGAACAAATTGCAGTTTTACCAGGAAGAGGCGGAGCGCCTTGCAGCCCAGCAAGTTGTAACGAGTGTGCGTGCGGCGCTTGCCTCTAAAGCCGCTTCGTTGTATCTAAGGGGTAACGAGTCCGAACTCGCCGCGCTGGCCCGGCAAAACCCGATGGACTGGCTGGAGCGGCGGCCGCCGAACTATGCGGGCGAATTCGATTCGGCAACGCCTGGCGCAGTGCCTTTCGGTAATTGGTACTTCGACCGTACTTCGGCAACGTTGTCGTATGTGTTAAATAAGCGAGGTTTTTTTGGAGATAACAGTCCGAAACGCTTGAATTACAAGGTAAAATTCGCGCAGCACCCTTCAAATCTCACACAAAACCACGAAGGGCTGGGGCCGGGCGGCGTGACCCTGGAGCAAATTGTTGAATAGGCCGCACAGACACCCTCAAGTACTCGGAGAGAACTTAATGAAAAAGTTTCAAGCACCTAAACAACAGTCCGGTTTCACCCTGATCGAATTGATCGTTGTGATGGTGATCCTTGGCATCCTCGCTGCAACTGCGTTGCCGCGCTTTATCAACCTGGGCGCCGATGCGCGTGTGGCGAGCCTGAATGGGGTGCGCGGTGCGATTGCATCGTCGGTGGCGCTGGTGCATGGCAAGTGGCTAGCATCGGGCGGCCAGGGCTCGACGGTGACAGTCGACGGCATCACGCTGGACCTGGACACCAAGGGCTATCCGAAGAATGCCGATTACGCGGATATGCTTGCGGTTGCTGGCGTGACCTCGGGCGACTACAAGATTTATGGTCCGGGCACTACCGCCGGCAACAACAATCCTGCGACCAGTGCGACCGAGATCGCCATTGTCCCGAACAGCGTCGCAAGCAACCCAACCGGCCTGAAGTGCTTCATCAAGGTGACCCACACCGATGACACGGACGCCCAGCCAGTCGTCTCGGCTGCGCCGGCTGTCGCTGACTGCTGAACCTGATCGGCTTCAAAAGGAACCAGGCTGCGGCCTGGTTTTTTTTCGTCCTCAGCACGGGTCCAGCGGCAGCACGCCGTTCTGCAGGCCGCAGGCTGTGACGACGCGTCGGCGTTCGGTGTATTCGAGCGTCGACGATTTTGCGTTGTCGGGACAGGCGGAAGAGTTGCACGCGACGGCGCTAATGGTAAAAACCTTTTTCGCTTGCGCCGTTCCCGGACTGCCCGGCACTTCGCCTTCGCTGAAGGTGAAGGCACTGCAAGTGACGGAGACGGCGAAGCCGGTGTCGCTGCGCAGGTCCAGCGTGATGGGTGCCTGGCTGCAGTTGTTCAGGCGCAGCGCCTTGTACAGACCCCATTCGGTGCCGGCACGAGCTGCCTGCCATGCCCGCGCGGACAGGATGTCTTGCGCGGCACCTGTCTGCTGCGTGGTGGTGAGGCGTGCCGAGGCAACGCCCAGCATCGCCAGCACGACGACGATGACGATCGCCGCGATGTAACCGAAACCGTGTTGTTTGCGCATGCTCATGGAAGATTGTCCACGTGGACGCCGAATACAAGGCGCACGAGTTCATTGGCCTCCTCCAGCGTGAGGTCGACTTCGACGTAGCCGCTTTCCTGCGTGGCGCCGGGGTTGGGGTTGTAGGCGAAACTGCAGGCCGACACATTCCTGGCCACGACCGGGGAATTGGCATTGACTGCGGGGCAGGCGCCAGGGCTGGCAAAGGCGTAGCCCGAGATCCGGTATAGCGTTCTGTCCTGACAAACGTAGGAGACTGGCCCTTGCGCTGCTGGAACGACGACGAACCTCGCACCATCGTAGCCGGCCGGGACGTTCACGCCAGCGCCCGCAAGCTTGACCCGCTTTACACCGATTCCGGCAGCAGGCGGTGCAGCAACACTGTCGATGACGCCGCGATTGCTTCCGATGTATACGTCATCAGGGTTCTGGTTGCCGATGACAATCCAGTCGTTGGCCGCCGCACTCACGTCGGTCATCGCGTCGAATGCGGTCACCGTACGGCCGGGTTCAGCCGCAAGCGACTGGGCATTGTTGATGTCGGGCGCGGTGCGATAACGGCCACCCGCCGAAGTGGGCACCATTTCCAGGCATTGGCCGCCGTGGGTGCGGACTGAGTTCGGCACGGATACGCGTACGTCGCGCGTCAGCTTGCGCATGACGCGATCCGCTGCATCGCTGAGTGCCGCGCGCCGCGATGCGTCGAAGTAGTTCTGCATCGCCGGGCGGAAGAACACCACCAGTATGCCGGCCAGGATGCCCATGATCACCATCACGACGATCAGTTCAATCAGGGTGAATCCGCGCTGTAGCCTGTTCATGTCCCGGACCTCAATAGGCGTAGCGCCAGCCGGCCAGCGCGTAACTGGTGGAGCCGCGGCTGACGGTGACCTGGATGCGGACGACCTCCGTGTCCGGAACGCCGCCGGACAGTGCATTGCCGGAGGCCGCGGCCACGCTGACCTTGACTGTGTAGCCAGCTATGCCGGGGGTGCCGGTAACGTCGCAGACCGGCTGGTTGTATCCGTCGTAGTCCTTGATCTCATCGAAGGCGGTGCGCATGCAGCCAGCGCCGGGTGGAACGGGCGTGCCCGGGCCTTTAACGGGCTTGAGCATGATTTCTTCCATCATGCCCTCGGCGATGGCCGTTACCTGCTTCGTCAGCATGGGGTCGGCGCTTTGTACGCCGGTACGGGCCAGTACGGCCATGACGCCGGCAAGGCCGACCGAGATGATCACCATTGCGATGATCATTTCGACCAGCGTGAAACCATGTGCGAATCTATTCGACATAGCCCGTCCGTCCATCAATCATCAGTGGGGACTGGCCGGTGACATTGACCGGGCCGACCGCGAAGGCAGTGCCTGCGGCATCCGTAGTGATTTCGCCGCCCGGCTGGAAGTACAGCGTGTGGTCGATGAAAGCGCCGCCAGCTTCGACGCCGGTATCGCGGCTTTCGTAAACAAGCGAGCCGTCAGGGCTGCTGAAGTCCTGGTTGCAGGGTGGCGACTGGGTGGCGATTGTCAGCTTGACCGTGGTTTTCGTCAGCGCCGCGCAGACCAGGCGGCGGTGGCTGACCGCACTCTTCTGGGCATGGCGCAGGGCGCTGGCAATTTCATTGCGGTAGGCACTGGAGCTGAAGGCGCTGGTCTGGGTAAGGCGCGGAATGGCGATGGCGGCGAGGATGCCGATGACGACCATGATCGTCACCATTTCCACCATCGTGAATCCCCCAGGCGCGCGCTTCAATTGAAGGACTCCCTCACGTGGATGGTGCTCTTGTTTTCGCGCGTGGTTACGCCGAAATTGGCGCGGGCGGTGGGGTCTTGCGTCCAGATGGCGGCCGGGTCGTTTGTGCCGCTTGGATCGCAGGCGCCGTTGCGCGAGCGAAGCCAGGCTTGCTGTGCGCCGGTGGTCACGACAGTGTCGCTCAGGCAGGAACTGTCTTTCACGAGTTTCCCGAGGTTGACTGCAATGTCGACGTAACCGACGCCGTTCGTGGTGGCGTCACGCGTGGGAGGGGTGAGCTGCAGCTTGCCATTGCCAAGCTGTATGCTGACCGGGCTCGCTACGGTTACGCCCTTGATCGTTGGTCCGTGGTTGAGGGCAAAGGCAGACGGCAGCAGGATCGTCGTACTGTCGTCGCGGTTCACCAGCCAGGAGGTACCGGTCCAGTATTCCACGCGCACCGGAATCGTGACGGAACTGTTCACGCCGCCGAAGGCGTTGCTCATGCGCAGGCGGCCGCTACGGATTTCCAGTACAGCGTCGCAATGGCCGTCCGAGCTGACTCCGTCGACGTCCTTCGCGCAGATGGCGATCGTCGTCGGCTTGACCGGCAGGCTGGCAGCCGCGAAGGAATAGGGTAGGTTGGTCCGCACCACGCCTTCGCCCTGGTCGACCAGGTCCTTTGAAAGCACTTTGGGCGGGCTAAGGGCGCCCGGGCCGGGGTTCGCGGTAACCGCAGCCGGCGCAACTCCGGTGGCGGTGAAATTCAGGTCCTGGACGATGCCCAGCGTGCTGACGCCATCGACATCATCTTCCTTGTTGTAGTTGGAAGTGACGCCTCCTTGCGCGTTATGGGCCGTGACCAGCACGCCGATTGGCTCGCCTGAATAAGCCCACTTGCGGGTTGTGTTGCCGTTGACAGTTTTAGTCGCGCCATTGAGCGATGTCTTGAAGTAGCTCGGGCGGAAACGGCCGAATTTTCCGGTGCATTTCCCCGGTGCAGTGTCGGGATCGAGGTCGCTGGTGCCCTCGATGTTGACCTTGAGCCCGAGGTAGGTGTCGCTGCTTGCCTTGATGTCGATGGTGCCGACCTCACCCCATCTGCTATTCGTCGATTCGGCCGAGCCATAGGTGAAGTCGCCAATCGAACCGCTGGAGGTGCCATCATCACCGTCCATAGGCTTGCATCGAATGAAGCTCAGGTCGATCTTTTCTTTGGTGCCGTCCAGGCCGTAGTTTGGCGTTGGTTTGTTGGCGGCGTTCAGGGCCGTCAACTTGACCCGGAAGTCTTCACCTGCGACCAAGGTAGCCGAGGGATTCGGCCAGGTGACTTCGAACTTTTGTGGATAGGCGATGAACTCCGCGCCGCCTGTCATCGTTGCGCTGGAGTAGTTTGCGGCCAGGTAGATTTTGCCGACATCGCCGTAAGTCAGGTTGATGCGGGCCTTGCCGCCGCTGTCGAAGTTCAGGTCGAGCGTTTGCGCGCCGGCGCCGCAAGTCAGGTTCTTCGAACTTCCGCCGCCTTCGATCACGACAGGCCGTTCATCACCGGGGGCAACCGGTGCGGCGCTTCGCGGGGCGACGTAGGCACAGGTGAAGGACATGCGCTTGGTGCCCGAGAAAGCGGGAATGCAGGTATTGCCGCTGGTGCTTTTGCTGACGGCGAAAATGTCGATGGCTTGCCTGGTTGCCGACACGTGGTCGTCGATCTTGAAACTGAAGCCGAGGTCGTTGTAAACATGCTGGCAGCTTGCGGCATCGCCATCCCAGCACGCATAACCGGGAGTGGTGGTTGCAAAGAAGACTGTTTCGGTGCCAGCATAAGGAACCATTACGGTCGCATTGGTCTGGCCTGCCGGGATGCTGAAATCGTGGGTCGCAATCACCGTTCCCCCGGCGTTCCTGACCTGTAATTTACCGGATGCCCCGCTCGTGGCGGTGGGGCAGGTGCCACCGCTGCTGCTGGTGCCGCTGCAGGCCCAGACGGTCACTTCGGATGGCGTACAGGTCAGGCCCGTGCCTTCGTGTTCGATCAGGAAGTGGTCGAATGCGACGTCCGGCGGGGGCGTGACCTTGTGGCAGTAGTAATTCGTGTTCGTGTAGGAGCAGTCGCCGGTGATGCTGCTGTTCTTGCCGACCTTGAGGGTGTTCTTGGTGAAGACGTCGCCGCCAATGAGCGAGTCTTTCGCGATCGTGATGTCGTCGCCGGAGTTCAGGTCGCCATAAAGTATGGTGTTCTTGGCGAAGCTCATGCTCTTGGTCGACTTGATGTCCAGGTAGCCGTTCATGTCCTTGGAGAAGGTCACGCTGCCGACGACATCGAGCAGCAGCGAAGCACCTTTGGGTATGATGAAATTTTTCGCCGCAGTGAAGTTGCCATTGACGTGCACGACCAGCGGGGACGCGATGACGATGTAGACGTCCTTGGAAAAGTTCATCGCCGGGCAGTTGTACTCGCCAGGCGCAAGCAATGAGCAATTGAAGTCGGGGCCGGTCAGGGCGGCCGGCCACGTATAGCTTTGCGCGTGCGCCAGCGTGGCCGCACACCACAGCAAGAGGGCGAGGATTGCGCGCGAAATCATGGCGAATCAGACCATGTGGAAACAGAATGTGTCAAGACCGTAACACCGCCTTATAAATAAATTGAGAATCCGTGAAAATTTAGTAAAAGTGTAATGTGATCTTGAATATAATCAAGCATCTACGTCGCGAACCTCGCGTAACGTTTCCTTTTTAAATTGGCGGCATGCGACTTTTCTCCAAGGCAAGAAAAAAAGAGGGAATTCTTGTGACGTCCTTCCATGCGGACGGGATCAGCGTGGCGCGCGTCGAGCGGCAGCCTGCCGCCAAACCAATCGTCAAGCTCGCTGTATTCCATCCGGTTGCGCCGAGCCTGTCGGCCGAGGCATTGGCGCGCGCGGTGCGCGATGCCCAAGCCGGTAATTTCACCGGTTCGACTTTGCTGGCCGGCGGCGAATACCAGCTGCTGCAGGTCGAGGCGCCCAATGTGCCGCAGGATGAATTGAAGACTGCCGTGCGCTGGCGTTTGAAGGACATGCTGGACTTCCACGTCGACGATGCCACGATCGACGTGCTGGACATCCCGGTCGACAAGGCTGCCGGCAACCGTGCCCATTCGATGTTCGCGATTGCGGCGCGCAACAGCCTGATCCAGTCGCGCCAGGACATGTTCGCGGAGGCCCAGGTGCCGCTGTCGGTGATCGACATTCCCGAGATGGCACAGCGGAATATCTCCGCGCTGCTGGAGCCGGAAGGGCGCGGACTGGCCATGCTGTCGTTCGATGCCGCCGGCGGCTTGCTGACGGTGAGCTACAACAAGGAGTTGTACCTGGCACGCCACTTCGACGTCACGCTGGCCATGCTGCAGGAGCAGGACATTGAGCGGCGCCACGCAGCATTCGACAAGATCGCGCTGGAGCTGCAACGTTCGCTGGACCATTTCGATCGCCAATACCACTTCATCAGCATTTCGCGTTTGATGCTGGCGCCGACCGGCGTGCCTTCGCTGCAGGACTTCCTGTCGGCGCAGATGTACATGCCGGTGGAGTCGTTCGGCCTGGGCGATGTGTTCGACCTGGCGGAGGCGCCGGGCTTGCATGCGCCGGCGGAGCAGGTGCGCCAGTTCCTGACGCTTGGCGCGGCCTTGCGCCATGAGGAGCTTGTGCTGTGAGCCAGCAGATCAACCTCTTCAACCCGATCTTCCTCAAGCAGAAGAAGATCTTCACCACTGCGCACATGGCGCAGACACTGGGCCTGGTGGCTGCGGGCGCTTTGCTGCTTGGGGTGTATGGGGCCGTGAAGACAGCGCAGCTGGAGCAGCACGCGGCTGCAGGCCAGGCCGCCACTGCAGCAGCGGAAGCGCGCCTGGCCCAGGCGACCAAGGATTTTCCGCCGAAGCAGAAAAGCAAGGATATTGAAGCCGAAATAGTACGCATGCAAGGCGAATTGAAGGCCCTGCGCGATGTGCGTTCCGTGCTTGAACGAGGCGAACTGGGAAACACGGCCGGCTATTCGGAATATTGGCGCGCCTTTGCACGGCAAAGCGTATCCGGTGTTTGGCTGACCGGCGTCGGCGTTATCGGCCCCGGCAAGGAAATTTCCCTGGAAGGCAGGGCGCTGCAGCCGGAACTGGTACCGGGCTATATCCAGCGTCTTACGCGCGAAACAGTCTTGCAAGGGAAAACGTTCGGCAGCCTTGAAATCGCGCGCCCCGGTGCCGCGCCGGCGGCGCAGCTGGCCGGAGCGGCTGGCACCGAAGGCACGGTGGGCGCGCCGTATGTCGAATTCCGCATGTCCACGCAAGCGGCGCAGGCGAAGGAGGCAGCCAAATGAAGGCGCAGTGGCTAAAACTGAGCAGCCGTATTGACGGCATGAGCCTGCGTGAACGGATCGCGATCTTTGTCGCATCGGTCGCCGTGCTGCTGTTCCTGATCGACTCGATCGTGCTGGAGCCAATGTTCAAGCGGAATCGCCAGCTTGCCGACGAGATCCGCCAGCAGAATATGCGGCTGGAGACCGCAAATAACGGCGTGGCCTTGCAGATGGCTGCATTCAGCGGCAATCCCGATGCTGCGGCGGAACTGCAGCTGGCCGGTTTGAAGCGCGATGCTGCAACCATGGCTGGCGCGCTGCGCGCCATGCAGCACGGGCTGGTGGCGCCGGAGAAAATGGGCCAGTTGCTGCAGCAGCTGCTGCGCTCGAATGGCAGGTTGAAATTGATATCGCTGCGCACTTTGCCGGTAACCGGCATGGGCGGCGCCGCTGCCGATGCTAAGGCAGCGCCCGCGCAGCGCGAACTGTTGTACCGTCATGGCGTGGAAGTGGTGCTGCAGGGCGGCTACCTGGATATGCTCGATTACATGGAAGCGCTCGAAGGCTCGCCGCAGCAGGTGTTCTGGGGCCGTGCCCAACTGGACGCGCATCATTACCCGGCTTCCACCTTGACGTTGACGCTGTACACCCTGGGCCTGGACGAGAAATGGATGACGCTGTGAGCGCACGCCTGCTGATCATCGCCTTGCTGGCCGTTCCACTTTGCGCTGGGGCGCAATCGCGCGCGGGACTGAGTGACCCGACCCGCCCGCCGCCTGAAATCCTGCAGCCGCAGGCCCCCGGTTCGACAGCTGTGCCAAGTGGGCCGCGCAAGCCGGTGCTGCAATCGGTCCTGGTCGGCAAAGGACATGAAGGGCGTGAGGTCGCGGTGATCGACGGCGAGATCGTGCGCAAGGGCGAGAGCTTCCACGGCGCCGTGCTGGAGGAGGTTGGCACCAATGTCGCCGTACTCCGTCGCGGCAAGAAGACTGAAACACTGATTTTATTTCCCCTCGCGGCAGGCAGCCGCAAGAAGTGAGAAGAACAATGAGAAACTTCCTTGAGCGTGCAAGCGTTTTATCCGTGGCCGCCGTGCTGGCGGGCTGCAGCATGAATCCGCCACGTGATACCTATAACAAGATCAACGAGGAAATGACGGCCGCTGCCAGGCCTGCCGCGGCTGCGGCCGCGCAGCCGGATGCAGTCTCGAATGCCTTGCTGCCGCCGGCGAGTTCGCTGGCGGGTGCATTGCCGCAGGCGCGGGCCGTGATGGAGGAGCGCTTCAACGTCGCCTTCAATAACGTGCCGGCGCAGCAGTTCTTCGTTTCCCTGGTGGCGGGCACGCGCTACAACATGCTGGTGCATCCGGAGGTGGCCGGCAATATCACGGCCAACCTGCGCGACGTCACCATGGTGGAGGCGCTGGATGCGATTCGCGAGTTGTATGGGTATGACTACAGGATCGACGGCACCCGCATTTACATTCGTCCGCTGACCATCCAGACCCGCATGTTCCAGGTCAACTACCTGACGGCACAGCGGCTTGGCATGTCGAACCTGCGTGTCAGCTCGACGTCGGTGGCCGATGTGGCAGGGAACAACAATAACAACAGCGGTGGCGGCAATAACAACAATAACCAGCAGAATAATAACCAGGACAATGGCCAGGGCAATAACAGCCAGGGCGGTCGCGTGCGCGATGCGAGCAATGTGCTGACCCGCACGGAGTCCGACTTCTGGAAAGAACTGAAGCTGTCGCTGGAAACGCTGGTGGGTGGCAAGGAGGGCGGGCGATCCGTCGTCATCAGCCCCCAGTCCGGCGTGATCGTCGTACGCGGCATGCCAGACGAGTTGCGCGCGGTGGACCGCTACCTGAAGGCGACGCAGCTCTCCGTCGAACGCCAGGTGATCCTGGAGGCGAAGATCCTGGAAGTGGAGTTGAACTCGGGCTTCCAGTCGGGGATCAACTGGGCTGCGTTCGGCCGCGGCAACAACCACCGGATATCGGGAGGCGTTGTGCAGCCGGGTACCAGTTTGGCGGGGCTGCCTAGCGGCGCAGGCCGCGACTCGCCGGTTGATCCGATCGGGAATACGGTCAGTGGCCTGGTGTCGGCCACAGGCAGGACCCTTCTCAATGCGGGCGAGGCCGGCGGCACGCTGTTCGGCATGGCCTTCCAGACCAGTAACTTTGCCGCGCTGATTTCCTTCCTGGAATCGCAGGGCACCGTGCATGTGCTGTCAAGTCCGCGCATTACGGCGACCAATAACCAGAAGGCCGTGCTGAAAATCGGTACCGACGAATTCTTTGTCACCGGCGTCAGTACGACGACGACCACCAATTCCGCAGGCAACGGCACCGTGTCGCCGAACGTGACGTTGCAGCCATTCTTTTCCGGCGTGGTGCTGGACGTGACGCCACAGATCGATGAACACGGGAATATCCTGATGCATGTGCATCCCTCGGTGAGCCAGGTATCGACCGTCAACAAGTCGGTCAACCTGGGCTCCACGCTGGGTTCCTTGAACCTGCCGCTGGCGTCGTCCACGACGTCGGAATTCGATAGCCTGGTGCGCGGCCAGGACGGCAAGGTGGTGGCAATCGGCGGCTTGATGCGCCAGGCCACGACCAGCGACCGCTCCGGCGTGCCGGGTGTCGGCGGCTTGCCAGTGATCGGCAACCTGTTCAGCAACCGCCAGGAGGTGATGCAGAAGCGTGAACTGGTGGTCCTGATCAAGCCGACCATCATCGAAGGCGAGGCCAGTTGGAGCGAGGATCTGCTGAATGCCGAAAGCAGGATCAAGAGTCTCGATCCTGCAAAGCGGGGAGTACGCTGATGTACCAGCAGCATTTCGGCTTGCGTGAACTGCCTTTCGGGATCACGCCCGATACTTCGTATTTCTTTACCAGCGCTCATTCGCAGGAAGCGCTGAATACACTGCTGGTCGCTGCCCGCAGCGGCGAGGGCTTTATCAAGATTACGGGAGAGGTCGGGACCGGCAAGACGCTGTTGTGCCGCAAGTTCCTGGCCACGGTGGGCGAGGAGTTCGTTACCGCCTATATCCCCAATCCCTACCTCGAACCACGCACGCTGATGCTGGCCCTCGCCGACGAACTGGAAGTTCCGCTTGAGCGCGACGTGGACCAGCACCAGTTGCTCAAGTCGATAACGCAAAAACTGATGGAACTTGCAGCGGCCGGCAAGCAGGTGATCCTGTGCCTGGACGAGGCGCAGGCGATTCCTATCGAGAGCCTGGAGGCTTTGCGCTTGTTGACCAACCTGGAGACCGAAAAGCGCAAGCTGCTGCAAATCGTCCTGTTCGGGCAGCCGGAATTGAACCGGCACCTGGAAGTCGATTCGATTCGCCAGCTCGCGCAGCGCATTACCTTCCATTACCACATGGGGGCCTTGTCGCGTGATGATATGGACTTCTACCTGGCGCATCGCCTGCGGGTGGCTGGTTTCACCGGCGCGCGCCTGTTCTCGCAGGCGGCGGTGAAGCGGCTGTTCGCTTCCAGCAAGGGGATTCCGCGCCTGGTCAACATCGTTGCGCATAAGGCGCTGATGCTGGCCTATGGCGAAGGAAAGCAGCAGGTCGAAAAGAAACACGTGGCGTTGGCGGCGCAGGATACCGTCGGCGGGCATGCCGGTGGCCCGGGCGCTGGCCTGCGCTGGTCGTGGATGGTTGCTGCGGCGAGTGTGCTGATGGCAGCAGGCAGTGTGGCCTGGGCGGTGCTGAAATGAGCCTGATCAATAAAATGCTGCGTGACCTGGATGCGCGTGGCGGCGATGGCGCGCGCGGTGACGCATCGTCGCAGGTGCGGCCAGTAAACCATGGCTCGCGCAGCGGTCTGTCGCCACTGGCGATCGGTGCTGGCCTCATGGCTTTGGTGGTGCTGGGCGGCGGCGGCTTCGCGGCATGGAAGTATTGGCGGGGCGCTCAACAGCCTGTTTCCGCGCCCATGCCGGCTGCCGTGCAAGCGCCGCAGGCTGCTCCCGTGACGCCGGTCGCCCAGAAGAACGGTCCGGTGGCGGTTGCGGCGGGTGACGAAGGCCCGGCTGTCGTAGCAGGCAATATTCCGCCGGAAGCGCATCGCGCCGCAGGCGAAAAAATGGCGCGCGAGATGGAGGAGCGGAACGCAGCGGCACGCCGGGCAGCCGGGGCGAGTGGCGCAATGGCTGTGGGAGGCGCGGTGGGGAATGAGCCGGGTGTGTCGCAGCGCGCCGCGGCGGCAAGCGTCTCGCGCGCGAAGCGCAGCGCATCCGGCGGCGAGAAGCAGTCACGGCCGACCGCGGGCGGCGATCGCGCGGATGCGGGCGGTGCGGTGTCGGGCGCTGGCACTGGCGCCTTTGGCGCCGCCGGCGCGGAGGCCGGTCTCAGCCCGCAGCAGAAGGCGGAGAACGAATATCGCCGCGCGCTGGTGAAGCTGCAGGACGCACGTATCAGCGAGGCCATGGCAGGGCTGGAGCGCGCGCTTGAACTGGACCCGCGCCATGAGGCCGCGCGGCAAACGCTGGTCAGCCTGCTGGTCGAGAGTGGCCGCAACGCGGAAGCGATCCATCACCTGGCCCTGGCGACCAGCCTGGATCCGCGCCAGTCCAGCATGGCGATGCTACTGGCCCGGCTGCAGCTCGAAAACGGCGGCAATGCGCTGGAAACGCTGCAACGCAGCCTGCCGTATGCCGAAACCAATGCGGAGTACCGTGCCGTCATGGCAGGCATCCTGCAGCGCGCCGGGCGGCACAAGGAAGCGGCCGAACACTACCAGGCCGCGGTGCGCCTGCAGCCGGCCAATGCGATTTGGTGGATGGGGTTGGGGATCTCGCTGCAGGCGGAAAAGCGCAATGCCGAGGCAAAAGCCGCGTTCCAGCGGGCGGCCGAAAGCGGCCGCCTGGCGCCGGAATTGCAAAGCTTCGTTGAGCGCCGCCTGCAGCAGCTTGATTAGAGCGCGGCCTGCGCGCCCCAGATCTGTTTCATGCTGAAGCGCAGGTCCGCCTGGTCTTCGGTGAGGGCCTCGAGGATGGCGCATTCCGGCTGGTCGGTGCGGCGGTGAACCGTTGCCGGCATGGACTTGCCGGCCGCATCGCGCATGCAGTGCACTTCCAGCACGCCGTCGCCGCAGTCGCGTCCCGTCACCACGCCCATTTCGCCGTTTGCCAGGCGGACCAGCACGCCGGGAGGAAACTTGCCGACCTGGCGGTGAAATTGTTCCTGCAGGGCCGGATCGGCCGGATGCAAAGGATCATGCAGCAGTTTCTCGAGCGCCTCGTCCGGCAGCATCGAACAGCGGTAATTGCGCGCCGAGACGCGTGCACAATAGCGGTCCGCCAGGCTAAGCAAGCGTGCGTTGTGGGTGATCTGTTCGCGCGTCATGCCGGCCGGGTAGCCGGTGCCGTCGTCATTCTCATGGTGCATCAGGACGCAGGAGATCCATTCATCATCCTCGATGCCCACATATTTCAGCATTTCCGCGCTGTCCTCCGGATGGCGGCGCACGATGGCCATCTCTTCGCTGTTCAGCGACCCGGGCTTGCACTGGAAATTGTCGTGGTGGCGCAGCATGCCCACATTCATGGTCAACGCCGCCGCCGTCAGAGAGATCACTTCGTCGGAGGCCTTGCCCAGGCCGCGTGCCACGAGCACCACCACGATGGCGGTCTCAATGCAATGGCGCACCGCGTAGGTGCCGGCGATCTGGTTCAGGAACAGGCAGGCCAGCGCAATGTCGGCATTCATTTCAACCGCTCGTACCACTTCGCGGGCGATGTTGCGCAAATCGGCGTCGGCGTTGCGCTCGTTGCGCAAATCCCCCAGCAGCTTTTCCAGGCGCTTGTTGGCCAGGTTGAGTTCGTGCAGTACGGACGGCGGCGGTTCCAGCCGCGATCCGCCTTCCATGCCTAAGTCCTGCAAGCTGTTGAGGTACTGGTTCATGATATGTCCCCGTTCTTGTTACACGCGCGCCAGTCGCTCCAATGCAAGCGCCAGCGTCTCATCCTTCTTGGCAAAGCAGAACCGCACAATGCCTGAATCTTTGTTGTTGCGATAAAACGCCGATACCGGAATGGCTGCGACCTTGATCTCGCTGGTCAGCCATTCCGCGAAGTCCGCTTCCGATTGCGCCGAAATACGGTCATAGCGCACGCATTGGAAGTAGGTGCCGTCTGACGGCAGCAGTTCGAAGCGGCTGCCTTGCAGCCCTTCGCGGAACAGGTCGCGCTTACGCTGGTAAAAGGCAGGCAGCGCGGCATACGGTTCCGGATCGGCCATGTAGCTGGCGATGCCATGCTGCATGGGCGTATTCACCGAGAACACGTTGTACTGGTGGACCTTGCGGAATTCGAGCGACAAGGTCGCCGGCGCGGCGACATAGCCGACTTTCCAGCCGGTGACGTGGTAGGTCTTGCCGAAGCTGGAAACGACGAAGGAGCGCTCGGCCAGGTCCGGATAGCGGCACATGGATTCATGGCGCTGGCCGTCATAGACCATGTGTTCGTAGACTTCGTCGGAAAGGATCAGGATGTCGGTGTCGCGCACGATCCCGCGCAGCGCTTCCATGTCGGCCGCGCGCAGCACGCTGCCGGTTGGGTTGTGCGGCGTATTGATGATGATCATGCGCGTGCGGGAAGTTACGGCAGCTTCCACGCGGGCCCATGGCACACTGAAGCCGCCGTGCGGGGCAACTTCCATTTGCACCAGCACCGGCTCGCCGCCGGCCAACTGGATGGCTGGCAGGTAGCTGTCGTAGGCTGGCTCGATAACGATCACCTCGTCGCCGGGATGCACGCTGCACAGGATGGCCGTGGTCAGTGCCTCCGTCGCGCCTGGCGTGACGGTGATCTCCGAATTGACGTCGTAATGGTGGCCGTAGATACGGCTGATCTTGTCGACAATGGCCTGGCGCAGTTCGAGCGCGCCAACACCGGTAGGGTATTGGTTGTAGCCTTCGCGCATGGCGACTGTGACCATGTCGACCAGCTTGGGATCGCAGGCGAAATCAGGAAAACCCTGGCCCAGGTTGACTGCGCCGTGCTGGCCGGCCAGCGCCGACATGCGCGAAAAAATGGTGGTGCCGATATGTGGCAGGCGGGAAGTCAGTTGTTTCATCGTGCTTAGGAAAAGGACATTTTTTCCATTCTAGCGCAGGCGAATAAAACAAGTGTTGCCCCGAGGGTAAAACCAGAAAGTCAAGCTTCCAGGCTCCATTTTTCCGGCTGCATGACTTTGAACATACCGGCCTTTGCCAGCCGCTTGGCCAGCTTGAGCAGGGCTTTGTCCTTGGTGATCAGGATGTCGGCCTGGGCATCGCGCGCCAGTTCCAGGAACTTCTGGTCGTCGCGGTCGGTGCAGACAGGCAGCCGCGCGCCGGATTCAGGCGGCTGTACCACCTTGATGTACTGGTCGAAGCGGGCCGCGCTTGCAGGGCGTGTGCTTTCGTCGAGCGGGAGGTGAGGGTAGTTCAGGACGAACAGGTATTCGGCCCGGCAGTCGGCACGCGTGATCGCTTCGACCGCGCCGCTTTCGATCGCCGCCAACAGCGAAGCCCAGCGCGGGTCCTGGAAAACGAACAGGTCGAGGCAGACGTTGGTGTCGATGACGATGCGCTTCGGAGCATTTTGCGGTGGAACAGGTATCATGTCGGGGTTTTTCGTTTTGAATATTGAATCTTATGCTGATTGTGCTGTCGCCTGCCAAAAGTCTTGACCTGGAAACTCCGCCAACCACCAAACTCGCAACGCAGCCTGCGTTCCTGGATCATTCGGAGCAGTTGATCGAGCGCCTGCGCGGCTTTTCGCCAAATGAGCTGGGCGAGCTGATGGACCTGTCCGATGCCTTGTCGACGCTGAACGTGGCACGCTACGCTTCGTGGACCAAGGATACCAGCGAGGCGCGCCAGGCGGTCATGACCTTCAATGGCGACGTGTACGACGGTCTCGATGCGCGTTCAATGTCGGCGAAACAGCTGGATTACACCCAGTCACGCATCCGCATCCTGTCAGGCCTGTACGGCATGCTGAAGCCTTTGGACCTGATCCACCCGCATCGCCTGGAGATGGGCACCCGCCTGCAGAACCCGCGCGGCAAGAATCTCTACGAATTCTGGGGCGACATGATCACCGAGGCGCTGAACAAGGAAGGCTCGCCGGTCCTGGTCAACCTGGCGTCAGATGAGTATTTCAAGTCGGTCAAGCCGAAGAAGCTGGACATGCCGGTCATTACGCCGGTCTTCGAAGACTGGAAGGGCGGCAAATACAAGATCATTTCCTTCTTCGCCAAGCGCGCACGCGGCATGCTGGCGCGCTATGCGGCGGTGAACAACATCACCGACCCGGGCAAGCTGAAGAAATTCGATGTGGATGGCTACAGATTCGAAGCTGACGCCTCGAACGATACTACCTGGGTATTCCGCCGCAAGATCGCAGCCTGACAAGGGCTTGGGGTCTGACCCTGTGGGTCGGACCCCGGTTTACCGGTTTTACCAAATGTTGTACCAGGCCTTCTTCTTGATCCCGTCATCTTCCAGCATTTTGCTGTCCGGGAAGTTTTTCACGAAGACGCGTTTGGTATCGTCGCGCAGGGTGACATTACCCATCTTGTCATAGCCGCGGTACATGATGGCCAGCGCTTCTTCAATGGACGGCGAATCGGCGTAATCGGTCAGCACGCCCTGGGCACGATTGATCGCTGCCAGATAGGCGCCGCGGCGGTAGTAATAACGTGCCACGTAGACTTCATACTTGGCCATCGCATTGATCAGGTACTTCATGCGATCGATGGCGTCCGGCGCGTATTTGCTGTCAGGAAACTTTTCGACCAATGCCTTGAAGGCGGCGAAGGCTTCGCGGGTCGCTTTCGGGTCGCGTTCAGCCGGATCCTGCTCGTAGAGGAAGTTCAGCAGGCCGATCGAATCGTTGAAATTCACCAGGCCGCGCAGGTAGTACATGTAGTCAACGTTCGGATGATTCGGGTGCAGCTTGATGAAGCGCTCCACGGCTGCCAGTGCCTGGGCCTGGTCTTGTGCCTTGTACTGGGAATAAGCGATTTCCATCTGCGCCTGCTGCGCATAGGTACCGAACGGATAGCTGGATTCGAGGCGTTCGAAGAGCTGGACGGCACGTTCATAGTTGCCGCTCGCCTGTTCTTCCTTGGCCTCCGAGTATAATTTCGTTGCGGACCAGCCACGAGTCTCGTCCGCACGTTCTGGTAACAGGCCACAAGCTGACAAACTAAACAGTACGACTGTTGCTGCAACTACTGATAATTTTTTTTGCATGTTGATGTGCAAGGAATCGTTAACCAAAATACTAAACTTGGCTGATTATAGCCGATGGGAATGCTGTGATATTGAAACCTGAGATGAATTCGGCAGAACAA